>Ga0316207_10000037_pt1 | contig 291097 bp, 279 predicted proteins | sample 6weekpyrite_MG_FD_204943 | JGI IMG/M metagenome (GOLD analysis project Ga0316207, IMG submission 204943) | Microbial mat bacterial communities from mineral coupon in-situ incubated in ocean water Damariscotta River, Maine, United States -... | ecosystem: Environmental > Aquatic > Marine >... | reverse complement strand
AATCGTCTTTAGTTTTCCCTGCCTGTTGGGTAGCTACTGATTAAATTAATTAGCAGGATAAGCATGTAGAGCCGAAGGCGGAGGATTTGCGGACGCGGGTTCGATTCCCGCCGTCTCCACCAAATACAAAAGGCACCCCTTGTGGGTGCCTTTTTTATTTGTGCCACTTCCTACAATGCACCCAAAACCTCTTCGAGGTTCATTAGGCATACCTGCGCGTCGCTACGGCAAAACCGCGCAGCGGGCTATCTAAAACCATCATAGGTAGTTGGGGTATGCATGAAGAAGCCTGAAAGACTTCTATGAGTTGTGAAATCACATACCTAAGTTGCTATCGAATGCTAACACTAAAACCAAAGACCCTAGATAGTATGATTCGCCCAGAAGCAACGTAACTATTAAATAATACCGAGCAACCACACTTACAAATCTAAATTTAAAATCGCGAGCATTCTTTATATTATCACTAATATGTATGCCAAACACATCACGTTATGATTTGCCACATCTTTAGATTAAGATAACACTATGCAAGAGATAAATAACGAACCAATAATCACCGTTGTCATTCCGTCATTTAACCAAGGCCAATTTCTTGATGATGCATTAGCATCCATTTTTTCACAAAATATCAATATTGAAGTGATGCTTGTCGATGGTGGGTCAACGGATAACACAAAGTTTGTAATTGAAAAATGGAATGACCGATTAACCTGGTGGCGTAGTAAAAAAGATTCTGGTCAAGCGGCAGCCATTAATGAAGGCGTAGCACGCGGCCATGCCCCCTATGTTTGTTGGTTAAATTCTGATGACATGTTACTTCCTGAAGGCTTGATTAACATGCTTCAAGCATTGCAAGATAATCCATCTGCACCCGCTGTCTACGGCCGTAGCAATATTATTAATGAAGAGGGTACGACAACTGGAAAGTATCACACCAGAGCTTTTTCAACACAGCAGTTAGCAATACGTTGCTTTATCTCTCAACCTGCCAGCTTAATACGACGTAATGTATGGGAGGCGATTGGAGGACTCGACACCCGTTACCATATGGCTCTAGATTATGATTTATGGTGGCGTATCTATCGACAATTTGGTGAACTTTTGTACCTACCAAAACTCATTGCCTGCGATCGACATCATCATGAAACCAAAACAAGTAATTTTCGTTCTCTTCATTATCGTGAGGCCATGCAAATTCTGTCGAAACATTATGGTAGGGTTCCATTAAAATGGTATTTGGCCTGGCCTTACGCAGTATGGGGACGAACGACCCTAAAACACTTAAAGGAAATAATAAGAACACGATGACCCCCGATAGCAATCAAACACAGCCCCCTCCTCCAGATATTTTGCGCAAAAATTGGCGTAAAATATTGAAAGTTTATCGAAACGTACGCTCTAAGCTGCGTTGCTGGTTTGGTCCTCGTGTAGGAATGTTAGAGCAATATTCTCCACGTCCTTTACGCATACCCAAGGATTATCTGAAAACAACACAACTTGAACACTACCCAACTATATCGATCGTTACTGCTAGCCTCAATCAGGCCGACTTCATTAACAAAACGATACAAAGCGTTTTAATGCAAAACTATCCGAAACTTGAATATATCGTTCGTGATGGTAATTCTAGCGATGAAACTATTGAAATTTTACGTCGTTATAATCCCTCTTTAGTAAACTGGAGTTCTCAGCCTGATAGTGGACAAACTGATGCACTTAATAAAAGTTTCCGGGATACTAGCGGCGAGATCATGGCTTACCTCAACACTGATGACTTGCTACTGCCCGGCGCTCTGCACTATGTTGCTGAATTCTTTCATCGTAATCCTGATGTCGACGCTGTCTATGGCCACCGAGTTTTAATTGATGAAAATGATAGTGATATCGGAAAATGGATTATGCCGCCACATGAAAATGAAGTGCTCCGCTGGGTAGACTATGTTCCACAGGAAACACTTTTCTGGCGTCGCTCCCTATGGGACAAGGTCGGCAGTCAACTTGATAACAGTTATAATTTTGCCATGGACTGGGAACTGCTATTGCGTTTTTGGGAGATGAATGCCAAATTTATACGGCTACCACGTTATCTGGGAGCATTCCGGGTTCACCCGAAACAAAAGACCTCCAGTATCATGGCGTGCCAAGGGCGAAGTGATATAGAAAGACTTCACAAACGTTACCATGGTCGAAAATTAAGCCAACATGAAATTAGGAAAAATATATATATTTATCTACTTAAACAGATATTTCACGACAGGCTACTCAGAATTCGTGATTTTTTTCGCCGTAGTATTACTCTAAAAAAATTAGAATAATAAGAGCTATTCTTGCAGACAATCCATTGTAAACAATGGTAACCCCAGTCTACGTTTTTCTTTTACATTAAAAAGAGTCTGCGCTGGCACAACAAGTATTTGCAATAATTGTGTACTGCCCACCAAAAACATACTGCTATCAATTCTTACTGAGAACTTTCCATTCTCTGACATCCCACAATCTATATCGAGATAATGCTCATTAAAGAAAACACCTAATAATCTTTCGCATGGCTTCCCAATAATGTTTTTCGTATCAAAAGTCAGTCGATAATTACCCGCTTCCATTCCCAAAACAATTTCTGCTGCGCCTGTACTCCAACGAAATAAATCACCATTAACTTCTTCCACCGAATAAAATCCAGGCAATGATGTCACATCAATATCCGCTATACAGTGATGCGCTTTATTCTCTACTGGCCTGGTCGTTGGCATAGAGTGACTATTGATATACTCAAGCCGATAGTAATCCTCAATCGAATGGTATGATTTAAGATACAGGCTCTTAAGTTTATTAAAGTTATTCTTCCAAAATAGGCATAAGAATTTGTAGTAGTATAGTTTCAAATTGTAGACCGCTAATTTCGGCAAAAGTCCTAAAATCGCTTTAGCACCATGGTGGAAAACACCACTCAGCAATCCTAAAAACTTTCTGCCAGAATTCATCTTTGTGCCAAAGGTAGTTATAAGCCGCAAATGGAGCTTGAGCATTTTCAAATGCCATGGTCGATTGTAAGTATTCCGTAAACTCCAGTCGGGAGGAATGCCAAAATACTGATTACAAAATTTCTCGGATTCAATATCCCTAAATCGACATTCATCTTGTATATGAACACGTACATTAGGAAAAAACTGTGAAAATTGTGTACTATAATAATGAATTAACCCAGCGTCTTTTGCATAACCTAATTTCGAACCTTGAGCATGCAGTCTGGCCGCCAGCACCCAATCAGCAAATCTAGGATAACGCCCATCTATGCCACCTGCTGATATGTATTTGTCTTTATATATTGCAAAACCTCGAACCAATACTTTGCGCCAATCATCCTCACCTGACCACTCTTCAAACAAGTCATCGAACAGACTGGCTTCCACCTGACCAAATGTATTTTGAACAGGTGTATCAGTTCTTACGCAAGCGCCATCCACATCATTGACATCCATATACTCAACTACTTTTTCGAGGAAGTCTGGTTTGGCGACACAATGTAATTCTGTTAATAAGAGCAAATTACCTCTCGCACTACGTGCACCAAGATCATACAAATCCGACATATTGCCACCCGGCATGGACAAAAACAGATCGTGCTTTCCAATAAGCTCTTTAATTCTTGAGTCAGCATCTGGTGACTCACCATTAGATACGACAATTACTTCGTAGCGATCTCTATCCAGGCTTTGTTGATGACACCAACTGTCAAAGCATTCTTTCTCGTCAATGCGCTTGTCATATAATGGTATAACAACAGAGATATCATATGCCGATGATGAAACAGTCATGTAATTGGTTCCCCAAATTTCCAACTCTTCTCACAGCATGCTGTGATAGAGCTCTAGATATGAATGACCCATTCTTCTGGCCATAAAATACTTTAAATATCGTTGTCTTGCTTGCTTACCCATTTGTTCTGCTAAGTGACTGTCATTATAAAGTATTAACATCGCTTTACGTAATGCCTGAGCATCAAATGGGGAAACAACGAGCCCTGTTACCTTGTCTTCATTAATAAAACTAGTTCCCGTGCCTATTTCAGAAGATATCATTGGTTTGCCATACATAGCTGCTTCTAAAAGTGAAAAACCAAATGCCTCTGAACGAAGATTTGAAGGAAATACAAAAGCACGACAAAGTTGCATTAAAGCTACTTTATCTTCTTCTGGTAAACTGCCCAGCATGTGCACATTAGCTAGTTCCGGTTTCATTAACCTTGGCTGTAATTCGTTTTTCATCGGGCCTATCCCAACAAGCACTACGCGTATTTCAGTACCTTCGCATGCATCTAATAGATCATGCAGGCCTTTGTAATAACGCAAAGCACCTACAAATAAAATAAATCCAGCCCCTAAAATATTACGCCAATGGTTAACCCGTGTTTCGCTAACAAGAGGGTAAGTTTTCTCATCTAACCCAAGTGGTATTACCGACACTTTTTTTCTGAAACGGTCAAGCGTTTCGCTAGTTGCAAGATAATTAGGTGATGTAGCGATAATATGTTCCACACCAGAAAGAAAATGGTTCAATAATGGCTTATATAACTTTAATAACCATTGTTGCCTAATAATGTCTGAATGATAAGTCACGATTGAAGGAATATCTGATACTTGAGTGAGAGCCATTAGATCTGCGAAAGGCCATGGGAAATGGTAATGAATAATGTCCATTCGCTTACTGATTTTTCGAAAAGCCATCAGCGCTTGCCAAGACATACCTGTAGATGCAATTTCAAACGATAATGGATATTGGATGAGACCTGCTCTATGAATACGACCAACATAGGCGCTTTTATGACGACCTAGTGTAAACACAAAGTTATGTACATGCTCGAGGCTTTGTGTGCTCAAACATAGTTGACGAATAGCTTGTTCAACACCACCATAGCTATCATTCCAGCAAGTTCGATATACGTGCAAAACTTTTAAAGAACGTTGCCGTTTTTTTACGCTAGGGAACGAAAAAACTTGAGCCGTTTTTGTTTTAGCCATGCTTCAATGCTTTAGTATTATTATCGCTAATCCACAGCATGATTGTAACACAAGGCTACTCATATATGGTGATAAAACGCATGCAAATGACTATCACTTTAATTCTCATTGCCCTATAATCGAAAGAAAAGACAATCGTACTTTCGACGCAAAACATGGAGACAAACACATCCGTTTCACAATCAATTGGATCCAAGGTTCATTCATCCCTGCAAGTACGCACATATAAAAATATGGCTCTATTACTTGACCTCATATTGATAAAAGCAGTTTTTAATCTTCGTTCAGAAGTACAGCGCAATTATCTAAGCTATGCATGGTGGATAATAGAGCCCTTATTGTACATGGTCGTATACTATGTAGTCTTCGGAATATTATTAAAAAGTGGCGGTGAAAATTTTACCGTGTTCTTGCTTACTGGTTTAATTCCATGGATGTGGTTTTCCAAATCCATTACCGGCAGCAGTAGCAGCATACTTACAGGACAGAACCTTATGCTGCAAGTCGGCACGCCGCCTATTTTGTTTCCTCTCGTTATAGTTACACAAGTAATCATAAAACAACTTCCTGTATTTTTATTATTAGTTGCTTATGTTTGGCTACATGGGTTCTCTCCAGAAGTTCACTGGTGGGCACTAATACCCATTATACTTGTGCAAGCAGTACTAACTACTGCTGTTGCGTGCGCAGTTGCCGCCATCATCCCTTTTATTCGAGACCTTAGTTATTTAGTTCCTACTGGACTAACCTTTCTCATGTTTTTATCTGGCGTGTTCTATGATTACAAAAGAATTGATAGTGAATGGCAAGATGTTTTTATACTAAATCCTCTTGCCTTTTTGCTCAAATGCTATCGAGACATATTCATTAACGCCACACCACCTGACTTTTCAACTTTGGCATATTTGGGAGCAGGAAGCTTCATTGGTTGCGTGTTAATGTTTTTTGCTTACCAACAATTACGTTACATCTACCCAAGAATAGTAACTGAGTAATTGAAGATGGATCCTGTTATTTCACTAAAAGATGTTTCTATACGATATAAACGTAACGGAAATATATTTAAACGAAAAAATTATTTTGAAGCACTTAAATTAATCTCTTTCGATATTTATCCGGGCGAAACACTGGGCATTTTAGGTCGTAATGGCGCAGGAAAGTCAACTATATTAAAACTCATTTCAGATATCCTGCGACCAGATAAAGGTGTAGTTATTAATCATGGGGTTTCTGTCGCGTTATTAGCATTACAAGCAGGTTTTGAACTAGACCTAAATGGTCATGACAATGCAATTCTCAGTGGAATGCTACAAGGGTTTCCTCGTCGAGAAGTTCGAAATCGGCTAGATGAAATTCACGAATATTCAGAACTGGGGGATTTCTTCTTTGAACCAGTACGCACATACTCTACAGGGATGCGCGCACGCCTTGGTTTTTCTATAACAACGCTTCTTAGCCCAGATGTATTATTAATCGATGAAGTATTAGGTGTCGGTGACAAACAATTCCGCGAGAAAGCGGAACGCACTATGCTCGACAAAATAAAATCACAACAAACTGTCGTATTAGTATCGCATTCACATCAACAGATTGCTCGGTTGTGCGATAGAGCCATACTCATTGATGACGGGGTTAGCATTGCCTCTGGCTCTCCTCAGGAGATACTAGAGCTTTATGAAAATAAACACCAACATTCATCGACAAACTAAATCTGGAACTTTAATCATCCGCATTTGAATTTGAAATATTATCGTTCTATATTCTGAGCCCTGCCTAATATAAAATACTCTTGGTGACTGGCATATCTGGGCGTTTTCTTTAAACGACATAAGCCCAATGCACTAAATGTAATATTCAACTACTCTACTTACTGATATTATAAGCGGACTCTATATTACAGTGTGTTAAGCGATGATAATCACAATTGGAATTATTCTTGTTCTAGCTGTTATTTTTGGCCCTCAATATTGGGTGTCGCATATATTAAAAAAATACAGTGTGCAACAAGACCACTTTCCAGGTACGGGTGGCGAACTGGCAGAACATTTAATTGAAAGGTATAAATTAAATGATGTAAAAGTAGAAAAGACTGAATCTGGCGATCATTACGACCCAATAGATAAGACTGTGCGTTTAACTTCAGACAAATTCGATGGGAAATCGCTTACCGCTATTACTGTCGCAGCACATGAAGTTGGACATGCTATTCAACACCATCATAATTACCCGCCTTTTAGCTTAAGACAAAAAATCGTATCTATTGCTATTGGTGCAGAAAAAATAGGCGCACTTGCCATGATTGCCATCCCCTTTATGGCTCTTATATCACGTTCACCACGACTTGGGCTTATAATGTTTGTTGTTGCGATTGGTAGTATGCTCATTGGTACTTTAGTTCATTTTATTACACTTCCCGTTGAATGGGATGCGAGCTTTAAACGTGCATTGCCTATATTAAAAAAAGGTAAATATATTTCAGACAGGGAAATGGAACACGCACACAAAATTTTGACCGCTGCTGCTCTCACCTATGTTTCTGGCTCATTAGCCAGTTTATTAAATTTGGGTCGCTGGATTGCTATCTTAAGACGTTAACCCAGTCAATTAATTCGATGGCAACTTGTTCTTGGTCAATACAACCTGATAAAAAATATAAAATGATATAACCGCAGCAAAGAAACACCATACAGAAATAAACACCAGCCCAAAGAAGACCCAAGTTAATAACCCAGAAACCATTACCAATATACCTAATACTTTATGGTAACGATCTGATGACAACAGCAATGGCAAAAGAATTATAGCTGCATAAATCATCGTTGGCGCATACCGTGGTAGTACGACATCATAAACAAGTTTCACATCATAATAGACAGAATGATTTTGAATTGAGATGGCAACCCAATCAGGCTGGAGTAATAACGGGACGTATAACGTTCCACCAAATAATAGACCAATAACAGTCACCGCAAAAAACAACTTTCTTTTAAATCTATTCGTTTCCGTTAAGAACCCAGTGAAAGGAATCCATGCCAGCCATAATAAATGTGAAAAAAATAAAAATCCAAATGCCGCAGGCCTAAGCAAATATTCATATTTTCCACTTAGCGCCAGCCACACCACGCCCTCTAAAAATTGCTGAAACCCAAACAGGAAAGGTAATAAGGCAAATGCCCAGTACGCTTTATTAATACTGACACTTTGCTTGAAGCAAACAAGACCGGTTGGGATAAGCACTGCTGCGGTTGCGAAACTTACCTCTGCCGAGAAACACATAGCCAATCCTATTTCTAGTTATTTTTCTTTGAATAAGATACTACACGTTGAATAAAGTTATCTCGCATTTCTTTCTCCAATAAGTTAACTTCATCCACTGTCGGTAATTCGGGATGCTGTTGAGTAATTATTTTCGCAAATTGCCCCGCGGATACACCTACTACGGCACCAGCTTCATCGTAAACATTCACCATATCCAACCCACAGCTTGGCGATCTACTTTTAAAAATATAGCCACACATCTCATTAAGTTGTTTTGTGATTGATATTGCATAATGGCTCAAGGCATCTGTCACGTCGTGGCTTATATTACTTACACCTCGTACCCGTATTTCTCCATTAATAGCGATAAGATTAATCGTAGGCCGTGGAACAGTCATTCCAATTGCCACTTCAGGACAAAAGGGTATCAATTCAAATAAATCACTCATTGATTCAATAATAATGTCACTGCGACTATGTCCACCGTCGTAACGAACATCATTGCCCAAAAGGCAACTACTAATACCTATCTTTAAACAATCAGCCAAGGTTACGCTTCTCTGCTTCAATGAAAATACGTTTTATTTGCGGAAATTTAGATTTGATCCGCTCATCCATTTCAGAAATCGTAGTTTCAATCTCATCAGCACTATAATGATCAACAAAATCAATGCTGATATTGGCAAGAACAAAGTCTGGTCCCATGTGCATCGTCAATACTTCATTAACATGCTCAACAATTGGATTAGCATTAAGCAAAATCCGGATGCCCTGTACTGTTGCCTTATTGGCGCTTTCACCAATCAACAAGCTCTTGGTCTCCCAAGCTAGCCAAAAAGCTGTGCCAATAAGAATACAACCAATAAGAATAGAGGCGAGACCATCAAAATAAGGGTTGCCCGTATATTGTGCTAGTGCCACACCAACAAAGGCAACAACTAAACCCAGCATTGCTGCCGAATCTTCAAACAAAACAACAAAAATAGAAGGATCCTTAGCGCGTTGAATAGCTTCTATGTACCCCCACTTCCCTTTGCTCTTTTTAAATTCACGAAATGCAAACAGCCAAGCTGCACCCTCAAACAGTATTGCAAGACCTAACACGATGTAGTTTATGAGTGGATCAGTTATTGGTGATGGGTTTTGCAAGTGACTGATACCCTCGTAAATTGAAATACCACCACCCAAGGCGAAAATTAACATCGCAACAATGAAACTCCAGAAATAGATTTCTTTACCATGACCAAAAGGGAAATCTTCATCTGCTGGCTTTGCCGCTCGCTTCAACCCATAGAGCAATAACAATTGGTTACCTGTATCTACGAGGGAATGAATGCCTTCCGACAACATCGCCGAGCTTCCCGTAATCGATGCGGCAACAAACTTAGTCACCGCAATAAGTGCATTACCCACTAAGGCTGCGTAGATAACTACTTTAGTACCAGAAGCCATTTTCACCCCCTATGCATCTAATAAACCATCATAACAATACAGTATCTTATAATATTTGCTAAGATACGCTCTTCCAAAATAAATGTAGCCGGTAAACATCATGTTTTTAGATAAGTTTTACACTCAACAAAGTCAGGCTATTCAGGTCTCTCGCGAACAGGCCAGCGACTTTGCCAAATCTGTAGCCGGAGACTTTAATCCAATTCATGATGTCGACGCAAAACGCTTTTGCGTACCCGGTGACTTATTGTTCGCCCTCGTCTTGAATAAGTATGGCGTCAGTCAGCATATGTACTTTACCTTCTCTGGTATGGTTGGCGATGGTGTTGAGCTGATCTTCCCTGAAATGACTGATGATGAAATAGTCGTAAAGGACACTGCGGACAAAACCTACCTCAGCATCGAACACAGTGGTGACAACAACACAAACCCTGATTTGGCCGAAAATCTGAGCCGTCGTTATGTTGAATTCTCAGGACAAACCTTTCCTCATATACTCGTTCCACTCATGGCGGATCATAATGTCATGATTAACCCTGATCGTCCCTTAGTCATTTACGAGAGTATGAGCATTAATATAGACGAACTCGATATCAGAGACCCACAACTTGCGCTAACAGAGTCAAAACTCGATGTTCAAGGCAAACGTGGCAGTGTAAGCCTAAAATTCTCAGTGTCAGACAACGGCAAAATCGTTGGTTCTGGTGAAAAAACCATGGTTATGAGTGGTCTGCGTGAATTTGAGCAAGGGGCGATAAACCAGCTCGTTGATAATTATACTGCCCGAAAACAGTCTTATTAGGCCGTTATTTCACTAAATTCCATCTAATTTCTAGTCTTATTCGTCCTCTGAGGGCTAATAGACATCTAAAATGGTATTTTCCGTACCCATCGGGCTCTCTTTTAGCTATAATGCGTCGCCGCCGATTTCCAAAGAAGTCGGCGGACTTAATTTATATGGTGCCAGCCACGGCCAACAAACCAGTGGCATTCGTTAATTGATTAACTACAGAGCAGAGTTATGGCAGATTTAAGCAAATACAGAAACATTGGTATTTTTGCCCACGTAGATGCGGGTAAAACAACAACCACTGAACGAATTCTTAAACTCACTGGTACGATTCATAAAACCGGTGAAGTACATGATGGTGAGGCGACTACCGACTTCATGGAGCAAGAAGCTGAGCGCGGCATTACTATTCAGTCCGCTGCTATTTCATGTGAGTGGGATAAGCACCGCATGAACATCATTGATACACCGGGTCACGTTGACTTCACTATTGAAGTTTATCGCTCACTTAAAGTCCTTGATGGTGGTGTCGGTGTATTCTGTGCCTCTGGTGGTGTTGAACCACAATCTGAAACAAACTGGCGTTACGCTAACGAATCAGGTGTTGCTCGCGTTATCTTCGTTAACAAACTTGATCGTATGGGTGGTGATTTTTACCGCGTTGTTGACCAAGTAGAAAACGTACTTGCCGCTAACCCTCTAGTCATGGTTTTACCTATCGGTATTGAAGATGACTTCACCGGTGTTGTTGACCTGCTCACTCGTAAAGCATGGGTATGGGATGATTCAGGTCTACCGGAAAACTACAAGATTGAAGATATCCCTGCCGACATGGTTGACAAGGTTGAAGAATACCGCGAGAAACTAATCGAAACAGCTGTTGAACAAGACGATGATCTCATGGAAACTTACCTAGAAGGTGAAGAACCTTCTATCGAAGACATCAAGCGCTGTATTCGTAAAGGTACAATTGCTCTGGACTTCTTCCCTACTTACTGTGGTTCAGCATTCAAGAACAAAGGCATTCAATTAGTACTTGATGCAGTTGTTGATTATCTACCTGATCCAACCGAAGTTGACCCGCAACCGATAACAGATGAAGAAGGTGAAGAAACAGGTGAAGTTGCTACCGTTTCTGCAGACGAGCCATTCCGCGCCTTGGCATTCAAAATTATGGATGACCGCTTTGGTGCCCTAACTTTCGTTCGTGTTTACTCTGGTATCCTTAACAAAGGTGACAGCGTTCTTAATACGTTCACAGGTAAAACTGAACGTATAGGTCGTATCGTTGAAATGGAAGCAGACGATCGTAAGGAACTTGATAGTTGTGAAGCAGGTGACATTGTTGCCTTCATCGGCATGAAAAATGTGCAAACAGGTCACACGCTTTGTGATCCAAAAAATCCTGGCACACTTGAGCCAATGGTCTTCCCGGATCCAGTTATCTCGATTGCTGTTTCTCCAAAAGACAAAGCTGCATCTGAAAAACTCGGTGTTGCGATTGGTAAAATGGTTAAAGAAGATCCTTCATTCCGTGTTGAAACTGATGAAGAAAGTGGTGAAACCATCCTTAAAGGCATGGGCGAGCTACACCTCGATATTAAGGTTGATATTCTTAAGCGTACTCATGGCGTAGAAGTTGAAGTAGGTAAACCACAAGTAGCCTACCGCGAAACAATCACACAACGTACTGAAGATGCTTACACGCATAAGAAACAGTCTGGTGGTTCTGGTCAATTTGCGAAAATTGAATATGTTATCGAACCAGGTGAACCAGGTAGTGGTTTTGAGTTCGAATCAACCGTTACTGGTGGTAACGTACCTCGTGAATTCTGGCCTGCTGTTGAAAAAGGTTTCGCAAGCAGTATGGATAAAGGTGTACTTGCCGGTTACCCATGTTTAGATTTCAAAGTAACCTTAACAGACGGTGCTTTCCACGCGGTTGACTCCTCTGCAATTGCTTATGAAATTGCAGCCAAAGGAGCTTACCGTCAAACTATGCCGAAGGCAGGTGCTCAGTTAATGGAACCTATCATGAAGGTTGATGTATTTACACCTGATGATAACGTCGGTGATGTGATTGGTGACTTGAACCGTCGTCGCGGCATGATCAAGGATCAAGATTCAGGTCCTACAGGTGTTCGTATTAAAGCAGAATGTCCATTATCAGAAATGTTCGGCTACATTGGTGATTTGCGCACAATGACTTCCGGTCGTGGTCAATTCTCAATGGAATTCTTACATTACATGCCATGTCCGAAGAATGTGGCTGAAGTAGTAATTAAAGAAGCACAGGAACGTAACGAAAAATAACTCGTTAATTAACCCTGCACAAAAAAAGGCTCGCATTTGCGAGCCTTTTTTATTTAAAAATAATATTAAATATTTATTGCTGCATAACTGTATTCCGGAAATATAAATACTGCTAAAGTGAGCACCACTGACACCGCCAACACTGAAATAAACACCCGAACATCTAATTCTTCACCCTTCACTACACACCCCAATACCCTGATTAATTTAGATATATTTTAACCACGCAAAAAAAGTATAGATGTGACTTTTTACACAAAGATGATGTGACATGGGCATTTCTAAAAACCGTTACTACGCAAAGCGGGCTAATTGCCCTTCAATTTCATCTAGCTCATCTGCGGCGGCATTAGCGATGCCATGCAACACCTCCGCGTTTTCCAATTGTATTGCACGCTCATGAGAATTTGCATCCAAACCACCACGGTAATCTTTTTCAATAGATTCCAACCGTGTAACAAGTTCAATCCGCCTTGCCAATAAGGCTGGCATTGTCGCCTTTATTAGTGCCATGTAGTATAAGCCATTTTTAAAATTCCGTAAATTTCATCCTTTAATAAAATGCGTTGTTGTTTTAATGTTTGAGCATATTCACTTGAAGGAGGCTCGGTTCCCCTTTCTATTTGAGAAATAGTTCTATCTACCTCAACAAAGATATCGTAAAGCACAGCAAAGTCATGATCGCTCTGCTTTAACTGATAAATCATATCTTTATATTCAACTAAATTATCCTGTTCTACCCTCATTGAACCACCCCCGCTACCTACCATCATTTCATTCTAGGTAGCAAGAGGCCAGTATTCCTTGAGCGAGATCAAGAAATTCACTTTTTTTCTAAAATAAAAGAGAAAATGCCCTATTTGAGCTGACATATACAAGCTTACTTATCGCTTAATACGGGTTCCTAAAGCTGCTGTCGACACCAGTTTTGAAGACAATTTGTCGGTAATCTCTTTTTTATGCAACTTTCTAGGCTTTTCATTCTCAATAGCAGCAAATCGGGCAATAACGGCATCTCGTCTATCAATTAATGCTTGCATTTCATTCATCTTGATTTGCATATCAGCCCCAATCACATTTATAGAATTAAAGTTTACCTAAGTGATAACGGCCAGTATCCCGAAAATACAAGCAAAAGAATGTAAAATGATGTTTCAGAGAATAAGACATGGAGAATATCTATTTTAGTAAATTATTTAATTCTTCAATCAACTCTGGGCTGTCCCACAAAATAGCCCCATTTACACCATGAGTTATTTTGCCATTTGGGGAAATGACAAAGGTCGAGGGGTAAACAAGTACGCCCCATTTAGCAGAAACTTGCCCTGTTTCATCAAGCAATACAGGGAAGTCGACATCCACTTTCTGCAAAAACTGCTCTACCCGTTGCTGTTCTTCAGCATAATTAACTGAAATAAGCTCAAAAGGTTTACCCTTCATTTTTTTGCGAAGATTATTAAGCGATGGAATTTCTTCAACACAAGGTGGGCACCACGTTGCCCAAAAATTAACTAAAGTAACCTTACCCAGATATTCATCCCGTTTAAACTGCACTCCCTCTGCGGTTTCTAAATTAAGCGACAAAGGTGATGGCTGTCCCTGAAATACCTTTAACTGTGAATCCAGGCCATGCTGTTCTTTATCAATACCGATTGGCAGCTTTGCAACATTTTTAGGCACTGGCATTTTATTCAGCAATGCAATATCACTGATTAATTCATTTGGTAGTCTTTCCAGCATCAACTTTGTTTCTGCTGATTTATCACCTAAATAAAACATGCCTGTAACACCTTGCTTCACTCTAACAAAAACAGATGCACCACCTTCTCCAAGGTGCGATAACAATCCTTCTAATTGCCAACGGTTGCTACGATTACCAGCTTGATAGAGCATAATTGGAATATTACTGGCGAAAGTAATATCCGTATAAACAGGTGGTAAACCTAATGCGGGTATTGTTTTATACATCTCTGGTGAAAAGAGAATTGCACCATTCAGGTGTGTCGAGTTATCACTCCGGTGATTCTGTTGCCATTCTCTCGCCCCTCGCAATAAAGGTAATGCACCGTAAGAACGAGTTAATAGGGTAATTTTTTTACCCGTTTCCTCATAAGCAGCATCAATTAACCTCGCAATATAACTGCCATCAATATCACGCATGGTGCTGGTGTTTTTAGGTAAAAATAAGCTATCAGCCAAGTCAACGTGCCAAACTTCTATGCCACGCTGAATAAGTTGTTTCGATATTGTTTTGCTTCTTTGATGTGAGCCATAGCCAGGAGCAATCCAGATGACCAATTCCTCACCAACTGCAGGATAACGAGTTACAAAAAGCTCCTGTTCATTAACAGGCACTTCAAGCTCTTCGAACTCGACTGCCGAAACAATACTGCTGCTAGAGAGCAATATTAGAAAAAGCAATATGTATTTTTTCATTCAATATTCCCATTACTTTACATAGGAGTATAAAAAAAGGCTGACACTAAGTCAGCCTTTCAAATATTCACTTGGCACTAAGTAATTAGTCGCTACGGCTAGTTGTTTCCAGCAAGTGATAACCAAATTGTGTTTGAATTGGGCCATGCACAACATTCAGATCATCATTAAATACGACAGTATCAAATTCAGGCACCATTTGGCCTTGGCCAAACTCACCTAATTCACCACCATTCTGTCCAGATGGGCACTTTGAGTGTTCTTTTGCAATATCAGCAAAACTAGCACCATCGGCGATTTGAGCTTTCAGATCGGCACATTGTTCTTCAGTTTCTACGAGTATATGTCTTGCGCTGGCAGTCGCCATAAGTATTCTCCAAAATATGTTCACCTATTACAGGCGGATGATCATATCAGATATGCAACAATATATGACCAAATAATATAAAATACCCACTATATGCGTACGCGAATAAGCCATCCTGTGTACTTATCTGCTATTATTCGCCACCTTTCTAATTGACTTAAAAGATGTATTTCACGTGAGCCAAACTGCCTTTTCATCCCTACCATTGCCCTCCGAAGTATTAAGTAATATTCAAGCACTGGGCTATGAAGTAATGACCCCCATTCAGGAGCAATGCATTCCACCTGCTCTTAATGGCAAAGATCTCCTTGCCCAAGCCAAAACGGGTAGCGGTAAAACAGCGGCCTTTGCTATTAGTCTACTCGATGGACTCACAATACAAGATTATCAAACCCAAGCATTAGTGCTTTGCCCAACACGTGAGTTAGCAGATCAAGTCAGCAAAGAAATTCGTCGCCTCGCACGCGCGATACCTAATACAAAGGTGCTTACCTTGTGCGGAGGGAAACCACTAGGTCCGCAATTTGCCTCACTTGAACACAATCCACATGTTGTTGTCGGTACACCAGGTCGCATATTGAAACATCTACAAAAAGGCTCACTCGAATTAAATGATCTAAATATGCTCATACTCGATGAAGCTGATCGCATGCTGGATATGGGCTTTCAAGAAGATATCATGCAGATTATTAGTTTCATGCCACAACAGCGTCAAACCTTATTGTTCTCTGCCACTTACCCAGATGAAATAAAAAACATTAGTGATTTAATACAGAACGAACCAATCGATATTCGCATCGATGAAAAAGACGATAAAACTAATATAAAACAAGTTTTCTATGAAGTACATAAAGGCGAACGCACTGAGAAGTTAATTGCTTTACTCCACCATTACCGGCCAAAATCTACTGTCATATTTTGCAATCGCAAACATCAGTGTCAAGAACTTGCCGGTGAACTTTGGCAAAAGGGGTTTCATGCACTCGCATTACATGGGGATTTAGACCAAAAGGAACGGGATCGCGTGTTGGTACAGTTTTCAAATAAAAGCAGCTCTATTCTTATCGCGACCGATGTGGCGGCGCGTGGTCTGGACATTAACGACCTTGAGGCAGTTATTAACTTTGAATTATCCCCTGATCCTGAAGTACATGTACACCGAATCGGACGTACTGGTCGCGCAGGTAAAGAAGGTATTGCATTAAGCCTATTCATGGCATCAGAGTCACCTAAAGTCAGCGCAATTGAGAAGTATCAGAATATATCAGCACGAGTTGATAGCACCGCTACACTTAAAGCTCGCGAACACTTCAAGCTCATTCCTCCGATGGTAACCTTAGCCGTGAATGGCGGACGCAAAGATAAAGTACGTGCAGGTGATTTGTTAGGTGCATTGACTGCAAACAAAGTGATTCAAGGAAAACAAATTGGTAAAATCGATATTGCGGATCATCTCGCCTATGTTGCAGTTGAACGCCCCGTGGCGAAACAAGCTCTAAAAATACTCTCCGAGGGTAAAATAAAAGGTCGTAAATTTCGTGTACGAAAACTAGGCTAAGGAACCTCGTCAGAAAAATATATTTACCGGAAGCACTGAACGAACCAGCTCACTCATATTATAATATGCATCTTCACGGTAACTATTTTTTCGGTAGAGCATTCCGATTCGACGATTTGGTTTAGGATCGCTAAATTGTAAATATTGTACTGCATCAGTCTTGGTAGTCTTATTAGGCACAGCCAGTTCTGGCATTAAGGTCATACCCATTCCCTCACCCACCATATGGCGCAGTGTCTCTAGGCTTGTTGCTTGAAATTGCGACCCTTCCTTAGCACCCGCTAAATGACAAATATCCAAGGCATGGCCACGAAGACAATGACCATCTTCGAGCAATAACATTTCATGATTAGCAATATCGCCCAAGGTTATCTCTTTTTGTTTAGTCAACGTATAACCACGCTCTACCGCCAATCTAAATGGCTCACGAAATAGTTCCACTTCTACAAAATCATGCTTCTCAATTGGTAACGCCAGAATCAGACAATCTAGTTCACCACGTTCTAATTTTTCTAACAAAACATGTGTCTGGTATTCATATAGCCAGAATTTCATCTTTGTAAATTTTTTATTTAAACTCGGCATAATCACTGGCAATAAATACGGTGCAATCGTCGGAATTATCCCTATATGCAAGTCACCTTTCATTGGGTCTTGATATGCCTGACTGATATCGTTAATCACATTCACCTCAGCCAGTACCCGCCTAGCTTGCTCGCTAACCGCCATTCCAACTTCCGTCATATTGACCTGCCTGTTAGTACGCTCAATCAATAACACGCCCAATTCTTCTTCAAGCTTCTTTATTTGCCCGCTTAATGTTGGCTGGCTTACGTAACATCGTGCTGCAGCCTTGTGAAAATGGCGCTCTTCAGTAACAGCTACAAGGTATTCAAGATCACGTAATTTCATCATTACACCCGAATAATAGTAATTAACTATCATTTTAGTAGAAACAAACGATTTTAACAATCATTAAAAATTACTGATAATAGCCTCCAAGTTCAGCAAATGCTGTTCACAGCAAATTAAATATTAGGAGAATAAAATGGAAAACCATGAAGGAAAAAATGTACCAAGCGTCATCTTTAAAACACGTCAAAATGACGAATTTGTTGACATAAGCACTGATGAAATATTTAAGGGTAAAACGGTTGTAGTTTTTTCACTACCCGGCGCATTCACGCCAACGTGTTCTGCTACCCATTTACCACGTTACAACGAACTTGCTAAGACACTGAAAGAAAACGGTGTTGATGAGATTGTTTGTATGTCTGTCAATGATGCCTTTGTTATGGATGCATGGAAACAAAATCAAGAAGCCGAAAATATTACGGTGATTCCTGATGGTAATGGTGAATTCAGTGCCGGTATGGATATGTTGGTGGGCAAAGAAGATCTTGGTTTTGGAAAACGCTCATGGCGCTATTCGATGCTCGTTAAAGATGGTGTTGTTGAGAAACAATTTATTGAACCTGATGTACCGGGCGATCCTTTTGAGGTTTCTGATGCAGACACCATGTTGAATTACATCAACCCAAATGCAGAAAAACCTAAAGCGGTGAGTATTATTACCCGTTCTGGTTGCCCTTTCTGTATCAACGCAAAAGCAATGCTGACTGATAACAATATGGATTACGAAGAAATTGTTTTAGGCGGTGATGCAAGCTTACGCACTGTTCGAGCGATGACAGGACAAGAAACAGTGCCTCAAATATTTATTGACGGCAAACACATTGGTGGTTCAGGAGAACTTGAAGCATACTTTAAGAAATAAATATCACTTTAAAAATAAAAGGCTGGTTCGATATTGTGAACCAGCCCTTTTTAAGTCCTAAACATTAGCGAATTGAACGATATTGCCCTACCCGTTCTCGCTTACTTAATACCAACTGCCATAGCTGACCCTGTCGTGATCTAAAATAACCTGCGCACGACAATAAATAATACTTCCACATTCGATAAAATTTATCACTATATGCAGGTTTTAAAATCGGCCATGCTTTATCAAAATTATCCATCCATGCCATCAATGTTTTATCATAGTCTTGACCAAAATTATGCCAATCTTCCATGATAAATTTACCTTCAAGAACATTGGATATTTCTTTTGCTGATGGCAATTTCCCATTAGGAAAAATATACTTATCTATCCATGGATCAACTGCTTTTGTCGTACGATGATTGCCAATTGTGTGCAATAAAAACAGTCCATCATTTTTTAGCAACCGGTTCGCATTTTTAAAATAAACATCGTAATTTTTCGCACCAACATGCTCAAACATACCGACGGAAACAATCTTATCAAATTGCCCCTTTAGATCTCGATAATCCATTAACTCAATATTAACTGGAAGTCCGGAACACCGTTGTTTTGCCAAGCTCTGTTGTTCTTTCGACACAGTGATGCCTGTTACTTCGACACCATAATTTTCTGCAGCATAAGCGGCAAGCCCCCCCCAACCACAGCCTATTTCTAATAGCTTTTCTCCTGGCTGCAAATCGAGCTTACGGCAGATCATGTCGAGCTTATTAATTTGTGCTTGCTCAAGTGTTTCAGCATTTTTCCAGAAACCACATGAATAACTCATGGTTGGATCTAACATTGCCTCGAAGACATCATTACCCGTATCGTAATGTTGTTCGCCAACCTGAAAGGCACGTTGAACAGATTGCAAGTTTAAGAAACGGTGTCGTAGGTTTTCACCAAACAACCTGAATTTAGCCCAGCCGACAACTTTTTTGTCTATATCAAAAGCTATTAGCCGTGCAAACAGCTCATCCAGTGAATGTGCATCCCACATACCACTTACATATGATTCACCTAAACCAAGCGAGCCTTTTGATAATATTTGACGATATGTATCAGCATTATGGACTTGAATATCCCACAATGAATTACCATTAAAACGAACACCCGCTTCATGGATAAGTGAACTTAATATTTTTGGAGCCTCAACACGCTGGCGAACATTTTGTTCGCCTGCAAGACTCAAATTCCCTGTCTTTAGCATTATAAATCCCCAAGCTGTTATTTTTCTTTCTCCAACCCAAATATATAAATATTTCTCACTTATTGGAATACCTTTTACGAACACAATTACCACAACCGCAATTATGACATTTTTTTATTACTTAACTTATTGATTACTAAAACAAACATGGATAGGTAATATGATAACGAATAACAATCTAACCGCATGATAATTCCAGGCGTATTGAGCATATTTTATATAAAACAGACTCTTATATGACTCTAGACTACCTTGCGGGCCATCAAATTCCTGCCATGCACAATCATTAATGCAACAATCGGTAATAGACCAACAACCGCAACCATTGTCGCACCGACCGGCAAATCGGCACTAAAGGAGGTCCATAACCCGACAATTGATCCAACTACACCTAAAATCCAGCCCATCATTAAACGCTTACCTAATGAGTCAGTAAGTAACGATGCGCTAAATGCAGGTATAATGAGGAATGCAAAAACTAATAACACGCCCGCAATATTCACTGCTAAGGTAATCACAATTGCGAATGATGCAAAAAATATAAATTCCCAAAGAAAACCTGGCTCATCTGTTTTATCTGATGCAAATGACAATGCATAAAAACGCTTCCGATAAACTAAATGTAAAACAGCTAATAACACTGTTACCCCTGCAACAATCGAAACTTCTTCCCATCGCACCCATAAGATATTGCCATTCAATAATGATTTTAGTTGTTCCATCCCTTGGCTTGAACGGCTGAGAATAACAATCGAAAGTGCTGTAGAAATCACATACACACAACCGATTATTACCTCACGTGTAGTCTTGCCTGAAATATGTCGTAAGCCGGTAAAAATAAATGCAAAACTCAAGGTTGCAATAAAAGCATAGAGTAGTGCTGTTGCGCCATGAGGCTCCTCACCCAATAGAAAAGCAAAACTCGCGCCTAATACAGCAACTTGTGCTAACGCCAAGTCAATAAAGATAATCCCACGAGCCAACACATGTAAGCCTAGATAAGTATGACTAAAAATCATGAGCGCACTCATTACAAAAGCCGGCAAAAGTATCGCAACTAATTCCATCTTATTTTACTCTCGATTGATTAAACGCTTTTACTATTTCATCAAATAAATCAAAATAGGTTTTAATGTTTTTTTGTGCACCGACAGATTGTGGCAATACTGAAATATGTATGTCAGTTTTTTCATTAAGGTAGGCCGCTGAGCGACGTTCATAATATGGCTCCATAATCAGCAACCCGATAGCATCATTCCTAATAAATGAAACCAAACGCGTTAACGATGCCGCGCTTGGTGAAATGCCTGGTTTTGGTTCCACTTCAGCGACAATATTAAAATCAAATGCTTTTGCCAAATATATAAAAGAACGATGATAAGCAATTACAGGTTTACCTTTTAGCCAACTCAATTCTTGTTGCCATATACCCCAGCGCGCGTTTAATTTTTCTTTGAACTTGTTAAATTGCTTTTGATAATCTTTTTTGTTTTCAGGATCTATTGCTATAAGCCGATTAGTAATCCCTTGTGCAATTAATAGCCCATTACGAGGATCCAACCAATAATGTGGATTACCGCCAGCATGTACATCACCCATTGATCGTGAAACAGGGCCATCTAACTTTCCTAACAATGGAATCAATAATGAAATATCCAAGTAGCCATTATTACCCGGTAAAACCTTGGCATTACGCGCCGATTGCAGTAATACGGGCAGCCAAGCAATTTCCATATCAGCACCAACTAACAACAATAGATCTGCATGAAACACCTTACGAATCATACTCGGCTTTGCCGCGGCAAAATGTGGATCGCGTGTACCTCGTGTTAGACTTTGTACTTGCACATGTTGTCCACCCACCTCTTTTGCAATAGCGGCAAGATCTTGCGTTGTTGCAATAACCTTTAAGGCAGCTTGGCTACCTATAGAAACACTTAATAGCATTATTCCAAATACCAGCATATGCACTAACCTTAATTTTCTCATGCCCATCTCCTAAAATTGGTGCGCGGCATGACTGCCAAGGTTAAATTCAAACTGCATAAACAGAGAGTTTGCTGTTTCTTCTGGGAGGTGCTCAGCCCAATCACGGTTATATTGCAATCTTACTTTACTATATTCACTAAACTGCCACGTTAAGTTTGGTGATAAACGTTTTCTATTATCACGTAATGCATCGCTGCCATTATCACCATTTGCATTTGCATATTCAGCGCGTAAGCCTGCCACCCAGCCAGGCTTAAAGCCCCATAATGCCTGCGTAAATACACCCCAGTCCTTTAACAATGCACGGTTAGAATTATTACGATCTCCCGCTTCATAACGTCTATGTAACACTTCTGTATGCCATGACACAAAAGGAAATCCTCGTTGGCTATAAATAGGCTGCCATTTCAAATATAGATCTGCACCATAAATACGAGTGTCTGTTGTTTCACCACTGGCATTCGGCCCCCATAAACCAGATAAACCGACATTCATACTTAAGGTGTCCGATAAATCAAAACCATTAAGCCAACGTGCGCTGTATAACAAGTCAGATAAATTATCTACATTTCTATCTATTAATGTAAAACCAGCAATATCTTCATCTGGCGCATTAAGAAAACTGGTAACCGTCTCTCCTTTGGGGTTTTGTATGCCAAAATATAATTCAGAATACCAATCTGTCGGTGCGAGCCATGAAACACGTGCTCCTTGACTACGCAGACCATCCCCACCAAACAGGCGCGATAACACTACAGGTTGATCAACGAATCCCCACGCATGTGGGTGCTGTTTATTTTGTCTACCAAACTCTGTATAAAATTGCCCCCCTTTGATTTGCAGGCCCCATGGTAAACTACGCGTGGTAAAGTATGCCTCTTCTAATTCCACTACTGTTTCGCCTTCACTATCTATCTGAAAGATAATATTGGCTTGAGCATCAAAGTACGGGCCAACTGCACCGCTAATTGATAGTTCAACATTCTGAACGGTAAATCCATTTTGGTTCGGATCATGGGCACCGGCTTGCAGACCTTCCAATGCATCATTATCAACACTGGAACCACCTGCAGAAAATAAACCCGTCAAGCCGATCTTAAAATCATTGCGTGTTGCGGTTGCTTTACTTAACGTTGGTATTGATGCCGCCGGCGTAACTACTGTTTGTTTACTCGGCTGTGCTTCTAGTCCGCTCAGTCGTTGCTCCAAACTTATAATTTGTTTTTCATAACTTTTTTGTAATTGCAGCATTTGCTGCCGAATGTCTTTTAACTGCTGCCGCAACTCATCGGTTTCCTGCCCAGCCGATGCTGTCATTGGCACAGCTAACAATAAACCAAACACCTTCACAAGGTGCTCAAGACGAAAATGAGAAAATCCCATAATAGGCTCCTGCTCTAATATTTTTTACACGATAGAAATACACAACACACCAAAAATATACGTATCTTCGGCATCTATGTTTAGGTATAAAATTTAGAACAGTGGTGGCGCGCGCGCCCAATGTGGAAGGTATGAAAATAATACCGGAGATTCAAACTGACTAATGTCAAAAATGTATAATAGTAACGCTGGTGTAGAAAAAACCGATACAGTAGATGGTACAACTGTTGACGTATGGTTTAGCTGACATAACTGACATTCACTCTGCCCACCATGAACCGTATCGGCTTCATGCAATACAACATGAACAGCCGAAAAAATCAGCGCCAACGCAACAAGTGACCGCATTACGCGGTTTTTCGTATAGGTGGCAAAAAGTGAATGACTTAACATAGCTGTAATTTTACAAACGTTCTGGCTGAAATGCCAATTTAAATCAATCATGCCATTTGTAACTTAAATTTAGTAATAAATAGCTGTTTAGCAACGACTTACCATACCTTTTACAAGGTAACGGCCTATTTAGTACTCCTTGGTTGAATCCAAGGAGCACCAAATTTATGGTTTCTATTTATAATGTTGTTTTCATTTCTCGTGCATGTATTAATTGATACAGTGCAGGCAACACGACCAATGTTAGTAGTGTCGATGAAATAATCCCACCAATAACAACTGTCGCCAGTGGGCGTTGCACTTCAGAGCCAATACCTGTATTCAGTGCCATTGGTATAAAACCGAGTGCCGCCACAAGTGCCGTCATCAATACAGGGCGCAAGCGTGTCAGTGCGCCATTCACAATAGCATCTTTCAATGCATGGCCATGTAAACGGAGGTCGCGTATAAATGCTACCATCACAAGACCATTCAGCACCGCAATGCCCGATAAGGCGATAAACCCAACAGCGGCCGATATCGAAAATGGAATGTCACGTAACAATAATGCAACGATGCCGCCCGTCAGTGCTAAGGGTACACCGGAGAAGATGATTGCAGCGTCTTTCACCGAACCAAGCGCCATAATCAACAGACCTACCACTAATGCCAGGGTTAATGGCACGACAATCGAGAGTCGTTGTGCTGCAGATTGTAGTTTTTCGTAGGTACCTGCGTATTCAACCCAATAGCCTGCTGGTATTTCAATATCATCAGCAATCAAGTCTTGTGCTGCTTCGACAAATGAACCGAGATCACGCCCACGTACATTCGCAGTGACAACAATACGCCGCTTACTGTTTTCCCGATAAATTTGGTTATAACCGGTTACCAAATTCAAACTAGCAACTTCATTCAAAGGCACATACTGTCCATTTTTCAACATCACAGGCAAGCTAGACAAAACAGATATGTCGGTACGCGAATCCTCCGCTAAGCGTACTACAATTTCTGAACGTCGATCGCCTTCATAGAGCTGACTCGCCACATGCCCACCTTGAGCCGTTGCCAAGACATCCTGTAAATCAGCAATGCTGAGACCGTACCGAGCCATCACTTCTCTATTTGGCTGAATCGTCATCACAGGTAAACCCGTTGCTTGTTCAACAGCGACATCAGCTGCACCGGGTATCTTTCCAAGCAGGTCACCGATTTCATCGCCTAATTTAATGAGTTTGTCAAAATCATCACCAAAGACTTTAATAGCTACTTCGGCACGTACACCCGAAATCAACTCATTAAACCGCATTTGTATCGGCTGTAAAAATTCATAGCGATTACCTGGAACCGGTGTCACCAAAGCTTCTAGATCAGCAACAACTTGTTCTTTCGATTTATCCGGATCAGGCCATTCATCACGCAACTTAAGAATAATGAAATTATCTGCAACACTGGGGGGGACCGCATCGGTTGCAACTTCTGCCGTGCCCACTTTTGCGAAAACAGTTTTCACTTCTGGGAGTTTTTTTATCTCTTTTTCCAAACCTTTTTGTAATCTCAATGCCTGTTCCAGCGATGTACCCGGTATACGTAATGCATGCATCGCAATATCACCTTCATCAAGATTAGGAATAAACTCTGAACCCAGCCGAGGAATTAATGCCGCCGAAACGACAACTAGAATCACTGCCATACCAATAACAACCGAACGATTTTGAAGTGAAAATAATAAAACAGGCTCGTAAATTGAACGAGCAGTTTTTAACATTTTATTCTCTTTATGTTGTATCGGCTTATTAAATAGTAACGCCACACCCGCTGGCACGAATGTAATCGAAAGAATCATGGCGCTGACTAGTGCGATGATGACCGTAATCGCCATGGGGTGGAACATTTTCCCTTCGATGCCACTTAATGCAAAAATCGGAATATAAACCGCAGTGATAATGAACACACCAAACAACGCTGGGCGAATCACTTCTTGTGTTGCATTAAATACAACAGATAGACGGTCTTTTAAATTAAGCGACTCCCCACTTTCTTTACTTAGACGGCGGATACAGTTTTCGACAATAATAACGGCACCATCAATAATCAGGCCGAAATCAAGTGCACCTAAACTCATTAAATTAGCACTGACCTTGGTTTGCACCATACCCGTAATGGTCATCAGCATAGCAACAGGGATAACCGCAGCGGTCAGTATCGCCGCACGAATATTACCAAGAAATAAAAACAAAACAGCAATAACCAGCAGTGCCCCTTCAAGCAAATTCTTTTGCACTGTTGCCAAGGTTTGGTCGACTAGAGTGCTACGGTTATACACTGCCGTTGCTGTAATACCCTCTGGCAGACTTTCTTTAATCTCGTCAAGTTTCAATGCGACATTGCTCGCTACGGTACGGCTGTTCTCGCCGATCAACATAAACACCGTACTCATCACGACTTCACGACCATTTTGCGTGGCTGCACCCGAGCGTAGCTCTTTACCCAGACTCACTGTTGCTACATCACTAATACGAACAGGCACACCCTGCTGTTGGCGGATGACTATGTTTTCCAAATCTTGCATGTTTTCTGCTTGACCAGGCACACGCATCAACCATTGCGCACCATTTTTCTCAATAAAGCCGACACCACGGTTAGAGTTGTTTCCCTCTAGGGCCTGCACAACATCCGTATAACTGAGGTTATACGCAAGTAATTTAAGTGGCTCAGGTGCAACCAATATTTGTTTCTTATAGCCACCGATAGGATTCACTTCAACAACACCGGGGACACGCATTAACTGTGGACGAATAATCCAATCATGCACTGAACGAAGATCGGTAGAAGAAATTGCATCACCATCAGCATTTTCTGCACCGGGTTCGGCATCAACCGTGAACATAAATATCTCACCCAGACCTGTTGCGATTGGTCCCAGCGTGGGTTCAAGGCTAACAGGGATCCCTGCTTTTGCAGAGCCAAGTCGTTCGCTGACTAATTGACGCGCAAAATAAATATCAGTGCCTTCTTCAAAGACCATGACGACCTGTGACAAACCATAGCGCGATACAGAACGCGTGTACGACAATTTTGGCAAACCCGCCATTGCTGTTTCAATCGGGAAACTTACCCGTTGCTCAGCTTCAAGTGGGGTATAACCGGGGGCTTCTGTATTAATAACAACCTGCACATTGGTGATATCGGGTACCGCATCAATAGGCAGTTGTGTGAACTTCCAAACGCCTAACGCCATAATCATCAAAACAAGCGTAATAATAAAGCCACGGCGCGCCAGCGAAAATTTAATAATTGCTTCAAGCATAATTTATCCTTAGTGATCGTGTGATGCGCCTGACTTTTCAATATCTGCTTTAATAACATAGCTATTTTCACTAACGTATTCCGTGTTAGCGCGTAGCCCACCAAGCACTTCAGCCCACTCATTATCTTGACGGCCAAGTTCTAGCATGCGCACTTCATACTCCTCACCGACCTTTGCATAAACGACAGTAAAATCCCTGAATGCTTGCAAGCCTGAACGTTTCACTGCTAAAGCAACTGGATGTACACCCACTTTGATTCGCGCCTTAACAAAACTTCCCGGCAAAAAGTCACCGGCTTTATTATCAACCACCATCCGTGCTGTGACTGATTGATTCGCTTCTGCCATTACATTGATAAACGAAATTTCTCCAGTCATTGTTGCTGAGCTGTTCGCGACCTTAAATGTCACTTGATCGCCCATTTTTACGCTCGTAATATCTTGGGGAAAAATAGCTAGGTCAATCCATACCGTTGAGGTATCTGTTATAACAAACAGTGGTTGTGAACCCGTTTGCTCACCAGAATTTGCATTACGTTGCGTAATAACCCCACTGATAGGTGAGCGAACAATATACAAATTGAGGCTTTCGTTACTTTCAACTTTAGCGAGAATCTGACCTTTTTTAACCTTGTCTCCGACGGCCACATTAACTGATTTAATAACACCGGGGAAACGTGCATTAAGTTTTCGAACTCGTTCTGTATTCGGCATTGCCTTGCCAAATACATCAATAGTTTCCTGTAAAATTCTTGATGTCGCAATATCTGTATCTATTTCTAAAGCATCTGCAACAGCATTTTCTATTTTTGTCCGACCCTCAAAGTTATCGTACTGCCAGCGATATGCCTTGCCGTTGTGTTTGGCGTTAATAGTGACCACGAACGAATGAGGTTCATAAATAACTGTGTCACCTCGCATCGCATCACCTTGAGGCTTAAAATTAATCTCATTAATTTTACCCTCTTCATGGCTGCTTAAACGCGTAAGTGTGATATTAAGATCGACATCGGTTGGTGCTAAAGCATTACCATCAAGCGTTGCCCAAGCACGAAATTCCGGTGGCACGCCTGTTTCAAAGATCGACAACTCCAGTGCGAAATTATCACTGACCAATAATCGCCCGCCATGAGGACCTTTAACAACATCGACTTCTTCCTTCTCATGCCCAGCATGTCCAGCATGTCCAGCATGTGTAGCATCATCGTGCTCCGCATGCTCACCACATGCCGCAAATAAGATACTCAAAAATGCCACTGTTAATAGTTTCATGGCACGACCGTGTACTAATGTATTCATAATATTCCTCATGACTTCACCTCTGGCTGCACTGCTGAAATGCCAGTTAAACGCTCAATTTCAATCATCTTTAAATGTGCTGTAATACTTGCCTCAACCAATACTCTACGAGCCGCCAATAAATCATCTTGCACGCTACGCCATTCCAAATAACTGTAACGACCAAGCTTATATGCACGACGTGTCTCAGTTAACGCCAGTTCAAGTTTTGGAATAATTACATTTCGATAACTATCAACCTGATGCAAGCTGTGTTGAAGCTCTTGGAACAAAACATACAAGGCTGTTTCAAAACGAACTCTAAGCCCTTCTGCTTGCGCTTGTGTTTGCAGTAAATTTTCTTGGGCTTCGATAATGCCACCGGGGTTACGACTACGCTCACCAAATGGCAAACTAATACCTGCCACCAAGGCTTGATCATTAGTCGCTTCAATATGGCGTATACCTAAGTTCACCTTCCATGCTGGTTGACCTTTAGATTTTGCTAATTTTAATTCAGCCTCACGTATTCTTTTATTCGATACTAACTGGATATACTCTGGACTATTATTAAATCGTGATTTTAATTCTGAAAAAGGTAAAAGCGTTGGAAGCCTAAATACATCACCACGAACCGCTGAAAAAATTGGTTGAGTCTCGCCCCATTGAGCAGCAAGTACTCTAATAGATGAGCCCAATTCATGCTCGATATCTTCTTCTGTTAATTTACTGTACGCAAGATCAGCTTGTGCACGGGCTAGTTCTGCTTTTGGTGCACGACCCGAAGCAACTCGCTTTTTCACTTCTCGCACAGTTGCCTTAGCGAGAGAAACCGTTTTTATAGCATCCTCCAAGCGCGCTTGATTTGCTAAACTATTCATATACAGACGCGCTGTTTCTGCCGCTGCATCTAAATGTTTGATTTTCTCTTCTGTTGATAATGCTGCTGTACCTGCTTGGGCAACATTGATATGGCTTTGTCGCAATTCACCTTCTAATACCCATGCAATGCCTAACGTCAATTGGGCATTATCAGTACCTGAAAACTCTCCTGTACCAAAACCTTCTTCAAGTTGCAAACTAACTTCAGGAGTTGCCGGTAACCCTGCTTGAAATTCTCTGCCACGCTGTGCCTTTAATTTATAGTTAAACGTGCGCAATGCGGGGTTATATTCAAAGGTGTTACGAACCGCTGTATGTAGATCAACTTGCGATGTTACTGGCTTTGATCCATCAAAGTGTGGGGGACTTTCAGCATAAAGAGGCGAATTCAATAACAATAAAGAGCTACCGAAGATAATCATCGATTTAAATATCATGTGATGTTACTTCCTTAATTTAAATAACACGCTGTGATTGCAGATGCACACACCGTACTTTTAAATACGTTTTAAAAATATTATTTGTATCGAGTCGTAGACAAATCGAATGCATTCTTCAGTTCGACAATCACTATGACAAATATGACTCGCGTGTTAATACACGAATTGAGGGTGTTACTTAGACTGGAGGTGCACGCAAAGGTGGTCGTAGACTAGAGGGTAAAGAACCAGAAGGAATGCGCCTATCATAGCGCCACGGCACTGGGATTATTAAGTTTCGTAAAAGCACTGCCACTACTGCAATAATTAAAGTCACCAGCAATGCAGTAAGTGAATGTTTTTTTAGGAAACCTTGTTGCGATAAATCGATTTCTGCGACTTCATCAGCATGGCCTGATTCTAGAACAGAATGATCAAAATGGGTTTCTAGCTGTTCATGATGAGTGTGGTTCGATGTGGTCAAATCATGCCCATACGAGTGCATATGCAGACGTGCACCCTGAACAAACAGCAAGGCGACACTAATATAAAATACCCAAAGTAATCTCTGCATCAACAACTTACATACACTCATTTTGATTTTATTAAGTATATTTTCTTATCTTTTTCGGTGCAACCACCACTCTTCAGCAACACCCTGACTCCATGTGACCATTGATATATGTATTCGTTCCGCTAACACGCCAGCGCTTAATTGATAATGATTATCATTAGTGTTACTATTCGCAAATATGACATGGGAGTTTTTATGAAAACGGTACTGACTTTATCCATTATCTTGCTAGCAGTGCTACAACAGCCCCTTTATGCAGATGCTACAGAAAGCGACTTCGAGCCCGCGGAGGTGACTATCGGTGAACGCTTATTTCTAGAAACGCGTTTTGCACAATCTTGGTACTCAAATCCAGGCAAGGCTGAGCCTGCTCTCGCAAAAACAATCACCACCAGCCAATCCTATAAGAGTAATTTTGCAAATGGCACTATGAATTGCCGTGCTTGCCACATGGTCGATGAACACCAAGATGAACTAGGCATGAGAACCTATGCAGATTTTGCACCGCTGAGCCCCATTCCAAACAGAAACGACGACAAGCACAGCACTGGGCGAAACAGCATAGGCTTAGTGAACATCAGCAAAACCGATGTCGAGAATATCCTGTTCCATTTTGATGGTGAGTTTAACAGTCTTGAAGACTTGGTGGTTGGTACATTTACTGGTCGTAATTTTGGCTGGCAAACGACTGAAAAAGATGTCGCGATTAAACACATAGCAAACATTATTCGTAACGATGATGGCAAAGGTAAATTAGCAAAAGAATTCGGTGGTAGTTACCAAAAAATTCTCAATGGTAACGATAAGGACATAGCGGCAGAGTTTCGACTTCCTATTGAATACCGCATTAATACTAAAACTGCGTCAGACAAAGAAATACTCGATGCAGTCGCGAAATTAGTAACGGCATACATGGATGATCTCAGTTTCTCAATAGATGAAAACGGTTTATATAATGGGAGCCCTTATGATGCATTCTTACGCCTGAACAAGTTGCCACGTTCGCCTTCACATAATGAGTCGCCAATTGCTTATAGTAAACGCCTTCTTAATCTAATCAATAAAACAAAAAAACCTATTTTTGTTTCAGATAAGCATGGCCAATTTGAAACCCACAAACAACCATTCTCTTTCTCGAAAAAAGAATTAAAAGGGATGAAGTTGTTTTTACGCCAAGGTACTTCAAAACAAAGTGGTGGCAACTGTGCGAGCTGCCATCAAGCACCCCACTTTACTGATTTTCGTTTCCACAACACCGGCATCAGTCAAAATCAATATGATCAACTACACGGCACAAATGCATTTAATAAAATAAATATCCCTAACTTCGCAAAAAGAAATCGAAACCCGGACAAGTACTTGCCAGCATTTCGAAGCAACCCAAGAAAAAAGAAACCGAATTATATCGATCTTGGGTTATGGGGTGTAACAGCTAATTCTGGCATACCAATACCTCAGAAAAAAATAAAGGCTATTCTTTGCGAGAAAGAAACATCTTGTACAAAAGATATAATGTTAGAGAAAAGTGTTGCTGCATTTAAGACACCCACTTTGCGTGACACAGGTCACTCCGCCCCCTATATGCACACAGGTGAGCTCAACACGCTTCAAGACGTTTTAGCAATGTATATTGCCAATAGCGAGCTTGCAAGACGTGGTAAATTACGCAATGCCGATTCTGGTTTAGAAAAAATCAGATTAAACGGCAGTGATGCCGATTCGATAGTGGCTTTCCTTAATTCATTAAATGAAGACTATGATTAAATAGCTTTAACTATCGCACGTCGGCAAAGAATTTTTTTGTCGGCGTTGGTAATTTCAGTTCGTGACAAAGCTGAATAAGGATGACTCTAAAAAGGCTTAACCAAACACCCTGCTGTTCAAATTTACGTGAGTCACTTATTACTTCTTGTTTCAGAAATACGGGGTTTGTCTGGGTTTTTAACTTCTCACCAAACAACAAATCCTCAAGATGATCGACATCAGGAAACCCCCTCATTGACTCAAACAATGAACGACGAATAAACATCGCCTGATCACCATAAAACACGCCCGTTCGTGAACAGCGAAAATTGTGTAACCATGAGACCAACCACAAGCTCCATGCGCCATTTGAGAAACGATGTCGAAACCCACCAGCATCAGCGATTTGCTGTTGTTGAATAATCAATAAAGCATTTTCTGGCAATAAAGCGTCCGCATGCAAAAATAATAACCACTCACCTTTCGCCACGGCGGCACCTGCATTCATCTGGCTAGCACGACCTTTGGGGGCAGAAATAATATTTACTTGTGAATGCTTTCTTGCAACTTCCAATGTCCTATCATCACTACCACCATCAGCAACAATTACTTCAAACTCACCTGACTGAAGAAAGACGCTCTGCAATGTATTTGGTAGTGCTTGTGCTTCGTTCAGTGTTGGGATAACAATCGATATCACTGTGCTTACTCCTGAATATCATTTAGCTGCCAATCATATTCATCGTTTGAGAAAAATTTAATTCCCGCTAAAGATCTCTTCGTTTCTTCATCAGCATATTGCGCGATATATTTAATAACATCCTGCTCTGTGTCACCAAAGTCTTGTTGAAACCAACTAAAGATGCTTGAGACAACAACACCTTCACTGGTCAACCTCACTCCGCGAGGATGACCAATATATTCCCTTGCGGCACGTTCAAGCATTTTCTCCATAGAATCTGTTGTAAATGCTTCAGCTTGCAAATTGGGGCAACCTAATGAAGCGCAATTGACTGCAAAGTGAATTCGCGCATCTTTCCAGATTGGTCTTAAAATACGGTGTTCAATATCATTTAGGGTTAAGGCCACACCTTCAATCTTTACAAGCTCTTTGCCCCATGGACCATCGGCAAAAAAGCCTGGTGAAATATCAATGTCACGAACACTATCAACGGGGTGATGTTTAAGTACAATACTCACGGTCACTGCATTATAAAGATTAATCCAATATGCTAATTGTTCACTTCGATTATAATCACTAATATTTATATTTTGCATCGCCTCGAGATAGTCGTGCAGTCGCCTACGATCTTTTTTCAATATCGCTGCATAAGCGATACGATTTATTCCTTTACTACCCTCCTTAACATTATTCTTTAAAAACAAATTCCATTTACTATGCGTAATTTTATTTTTCGATATTGGGTTATGTTTTTGCCAAATGTCCCACACGATTGGTTTTGGTGCGAATAATTGTTCAAAGGCACCTGCATTGGCTAACAACGGCAAGATAAGAAAAAAAATAAACGAAAATGATTTTATTAGGAAACTGTTTTTATTACGATGAAAAAACATAATCAAACACACCGCAGTTGTTTTGTTTTCTATTAGTCAACTACAGATAATATTAGTTCAGCACACTAAGCGTGAATATCAATACCAAGCAATGTTTGCGATCTTTCTTGTTCTTCTTGTGTTTGAATATCAAAATAAGTTTGTAATGCCTGAGTTGTTTTCGAGCCATCCGCATTTAGTTTGCTATAGCTATATCGCTGATTCTCTCGTGCCAACGTCAACTCTTCATTACTCACCGTCCTGCGTGGCTGTGGTGCAGGCAATGCCGTACGGCTACCCTCATCACTTTGTGCGGCAACAGGCTCAACTGTACGAGCAGAAGTGTGGGTTGGTAACTGAGGTAAAACTAAACCGGGTAAAGTACGAACCTGCATCCTTGTCCCTGATTCGATGATTTAATTCCTTTATCATAGCAGATATACCCAAAGTGTATCCCTACTATCTGTATGGGTAGTATCACCTAGTTTATTGAGACCGTTTTCGCTTCTAGGGTTATAGTAGACATGCGCCCCAACTCAGCAGGGTGAAAACATTATGGAGGACGTTTTCATGGCCAATTCAACAAGTGCCAATAGCAAAAAAGCCAAAAAAAAGACAAAGAAAACTACGAAAAAAGTAAGCAAAACAGTTAAAAAAGCCGCTTCTCGAAATAAAACTGCGGCCAAGACTAAACCTAAAAGTGCCCCAACCACTGCCACTCGTCAGAAAATGATAGAAGAAGCTGCCTATTTTTATGCGCAACAACGAAATTTTGCAACGGGCCATGAAATGAATGATTGGCTCAGGGCAGAGACAGAGGTTGATAAAATCATTAATAAACAATGAGTTAATATAATTCGCTCAATATCATTATGAAATAACCAGCAGTCCAACTGTTTGATAGTGTACCTGTGCAAGTAAACCCCCTAAAATGCCGCCTAATTTACGTTGGTATTAGGTATTTCATATGAATTTTGATGATCGTCCCGGCCCAATTAATGCAATTTGTTTAATTTGGACATTATATGTGGGCTATGGGCTCTACTATTTCTCAAGTGCACCTCTTGGCGGTATGCCAGAGTGGTTCTCTGCCTATTATATTGCGCTTAACTGCGCACAACTCATTGCCATTGTTGGCTTCTGGCAAATGTGAAAGTGGGGTGTGTTGCTTTTCACCAGCACAATGGTGATCGATCAAGCCATGTTAATCAGTTTTGTCGGCTTCAACCCCACCAGTCTCATTCCACCGATGATTGTGCTCATGGTTGGCATGGCGCACTACAACGAAATGCGTTGAGCCTAAAATGAAACATTAGCCTGGTGGCCAACTTAGCCCACGCCCAGCTAATACATGCATATGGATGTGGAAAACAGTTTGACCGCCGCCCGCATTGCAATTCATCACTGTACGGTAACCCGCCTCAGCAAGCCCTTCTTGATCTGCAACTTTAGCAGCAGCCAGCGTGAGCTGCCCGGCAAGTTGGGCATCATTCTCGCCTAAGTCATTTAAGGTAGAAATATGCCGCTTAGGGATCACCAACACATGGAGTGGTGCTTGCGGGCTAATGTCTCTAAATGCCAATACATTTTCATCCTCATAAACTGTATCAGGCTGAATCTCTCCCGCGACCATTTTACAAAATAGGCAGTCAGTCATATTGTGTCCCTCAATGTGCTTTTATAACAGATGACGTAAGCATAATGTTTCGTTATTATGCGCGCCACAAATTCCGCAAATTTATACACTAAATTGAGAAAATTTAATTATCATGAGCATGCTTTCCCATCAACGCATTGGCATTATCTCTGACACACACGGCTACCTTGATCCGCGCATCGCCGAGGTCATTAAAGGCTGTGATCTTGCGATTCATGCCGGTGATATTATGGGACAACAGGTATTGGAGAAAATGAATCCACGCAGTGGCGACGTTGTTGCTATTCGCGGCAATAATGATAATGAATTGGTCTGGGACAGCGAGGAACATGCCGATTTAGAAAAACTTGATCATGTTGCTGAAATTGGATTGCAAGGTGGTACTCTCGTCGTCGTGCATGGCCATATGCACGGTGGTAACCACCCAAACCATACTGTTATGCGAAATCAATTTCCGCATGCACGTACTATCATCTATGGCCACAGTCATAAAATGATCTGCGATACAGAATCATCACCCTGGGTTATCAATCCCGGTGCCGCGGGTCAGACACGCACTCGAGGTGGTCCTTCTTGTCTTGTTCTAGATGTTTCTAACGAGAATTGGCGTGTTGAAGAAATTCGTTTTAAAGATGATGAATAAATAACTGAATTAAGTTTTCCTGCGTTTTAACGCACGTGTCGTTTGGTTTACGATCTCGGTTGCCGTCGCCGCATCAAAAAAGAAACTATCTTGTCGCGCTATGCTCCTAATACGCGTTGCTTTTTTACTGATCGCTTCCAGCGTCACTTCGATTGTACGATCCGCGGAAGTTGCATTGATGACCTGACCCGTATCGGTCTTTTTAACCGAATTTATTTTAATTCCCATTCTTTTTAAAGCCAGTATCGTCGCTTTGTTAACTCGCTTTAAAGGTACGGTAAAGGTTTTATAAGCCACACTACCAAGACCATGCGAAACACCCGCAGAAGCCCCTGCCCCCAATATGGTTAATGTAATGGGATCACAGGCAGATAACATCACACTACTCGCAAGTAGCATCGCTATGGGTAATCGACGTTTCTTCATATTTAGGCATTCTTAGCGTATGAGTAGATACTCTAGCCTGCTATGATGTTTCTATCTGTGACCAAGGACACAAAATCAATCACTTATTCCTCTCTAATGGCTAAAATGATCCATCAAAAACACGCATTACAGTTTAAATGCACGGGTTGCGGCATATGCTGCACAGGTGATGACGATCACTACATTGCCATGAGCAAAACGGAAGCCAGCCGTATCCAAACACATCTTGGAATTACAACTGCGTGGTTCCGGCGTCGTTACGTTATGCATTTGACTCGCGATACACTCACTGCACGTATGCGTAAAGGACGTTGTGTTTTTCTTAACAAAGAAGATAAATGCAGTATTTACCATTTACGCCCTGTGCAATGTCGCACCTACCCGTATTGGCCTGAACTACTAGAGAGCAAACAGGCATGGAATGATGAAGCAAAACATTGCGAGGGGATTAATTGTGGTGCTACCGTACCAATTACAGAAATTAATAAAAAATTAGCTCTGCAACTAAAATCAGAACAAGATGAGTTATGAAAGAACATTCCTCACATTTTATTTTATTTCTATTTATTTCCACCCTCTTAACCGGCATGACTGCTTGCGGCCCTTCGGATGATGAATTGATGTTGCGCGCTAATATCCAATCTATGCGTCAGGCCATTACCGAACATAAATCAAATACATTCATGAAGTATATTCATAAGGACTATAAAAGTCCTATCCATAATGATATTAATGCACTCCGTGATTTTGTAAATTATCATTTACGTAGTCACCGCGTCATTTATGTTTACATGGCCGATATAGAAATTGAAATCAAAGATAATACTGCAAAAATTATTTTTTATAGTGGCACTGCAGGTGGACCCGAACAAATCCCGGAACGCGGGCGGCTGTTTAAGGTTGGCACACGGTGGTTAAAAGAAAATGGGCAATGGAAAGTCACACAGGCTAAATGGCGGCCTGCTCTTGTTTTACGAAAGCATGAATAAAATAAATTCTCGTATTTCCTTATTTATTCATCGACTGTGCGAAAATCAATTTCACCAAAATCGCCTGTATCATCCCACTCATTACCAAATGTGTCTGTGACAATAATACTTTGGTGGATACCTTCAATCGGCACCCGATCATCGAGGTCTTTATCGATTTCTCTAAACTGTTGTTCACGATCTAAAATGCGATCATGGTGATTAGTTTGATGTGCTCGGTTCATCTATTCACCTCCCATTAACGATATGGAAATTGCAATAAATGCTCTACCTAGGAAAGGCGTAGAGACACCCTAATTAAAGACCCAACCACGAGAAATAAATAGTTAAATATTTTTATCAGGCTGATAAGACGGGTGTATAAGATTGTGGGATTTCAAACCGATGGCCCTGCTTTAAGCAACGTTTTAACCATTTCTCTGCAAAGGTATTTAGCTTCCATTTAACGTCTGCATCTAAGCCTTTATGCCATGTGTAGGTTTTTGCATGTGCAGGACTTGCACCGTCTTGATTAGCAATAGCCTCAGCCACCATCGCATCGTGACAGACACGCACCCACAAATCAGGTGCGGGTATACTGGCCGAACCGGCCATGAATTCATGAGTTAGTGCGATCACAGTAGTATATGGACTACGTTCAATAATGTGTAAATGAAGATCAGGGGCATTCAATGTAGTAGAAATAACTGATTCGTGAGTGTTACGAATATTCGGAATCAATTTTAATATCAATTGGTAATTAATCTCATTCAAGCGATGTAAATCACGGCTCCGCTGTCGATTAATTGTGTGACTCATTTATCGCATTCCTAACAATTTATTATGCTTACTATCGTTGAGTTACGCCAATAGATCAATCTTGACTTTTATGTTCTTCCCACCTACGCAGACGTGCATTAAGTCGTGCATGTGCTTGGTTCAGTAATTGGCTTACGCGTGATTCTGTTACCGCAATAATTGAACCAATCTCTCTTAGATTTAATTCCGATTCGTAATAAAGTGAAATAACAATTCGTTCTCGATCTGGCAAGCCAGAAATAGCCGTGCTCAAACTTTCTTTAAAACGTTCTGTTACTAAGAGTTGCCCCGGATCGCTCGATGTGTCCATTAAGCCTGGTAGAAATTCTTCTTTATCCATGCCGTATTGTTCCATACTGACAATACAGGCATTACTGTCTTGTAGAATTTGGTAGTATTCTTCAATATCAATTTTTAATTCATCTGCAATTTCTTGGTCACGTGCATCACGCCCAGTTCGCCCTTCGATAACCTGAATCGCTTCAGCAAGATCACGTGCCCTTTTATGCACCGATTTAGGCGCCCAATCATTCTTGCGTAATTCATCCAGCATTGAGCCACGAATACGAATACCTGCGTAAGTTTCAAAACGCGCCCCCTGCCCTGAATCATAGTTACGCCCAGCTTCAATTAAACCGATCATGCCAGCCTGAATAAGATCATCAACTTGCACGGACTCAGGCAACCTTGCTTTTAAATGATAGGCAATGCGCTTAACCAAAGTCGCATGTTGAATCACAAGCTCATCGGCGCCACCGCAACTATCAAGATACTTTGATTCTGGCGTTTTTGAAGAATCAACCATTGTTGTTTTGTTTACCTATTCTTAATCCAAATTTCAGTAAGGTACTTGCCCGCTCTTTACTCAATCGGCACAGCTAGGCATTTCTTTAGCTAGCAATGACGGCTAAGATGGGGATATAACAATTTAAATCATGTGTTTTTATGCTCTTGCCCAGATATATAGTCATATTCTCTTTATTTTTAACGGCTTGCAGCACGACGACGCCTCAAGCAACTGATCCCAGCAAAGAAATTGGTTATCTAGCGAAAAGTGACATCGACACGGTTACCGACATCCATTTACGCCAAGTTGATGGGTATTTGAAGGAATTAACCTATAAGCTCTACCGGCGCAATCCACGCCATTGTACGGGTGGCACGGCCAATATTGAGCGTTGTGTGAAACGCCTATTTAGTCAGGCAAAAACAGGTCAGTTATCGAGCAAAGAAGCCATTAATACGCTTAAACGCAGCCTTGAAAAGTCATTTACAGGTGATCGTGTACACAGTTTTATTCATGGGCTGCGTTCAATGATTCACAGCGCCTATGGTAACAAGACAGAATTCTTTATTTTTGATGAAGTGGATCCGCAAAAACTCTACAATTCTGCTCGTAATATCGAAATTGCGGTATGGCGTCTAAGTAATTATCGCGATACAAGAGGACGACTGTTTTTAATAACAAACAGCCTGAGCACAAACCTACCTAATCTCAGTTTTGAACGATTATTTGGTAAGTTAGTTGCCACCCAAGACACGATTGCAAAAATTACGGCTGGGAGTTCCCGCAGAAGGATAAAAAACGTTATTCAACGCCTCGCAACGGCGGTTTTCCTACCTATTTAATCACTCAAATCACGTAATAGGCTGTTAAGTAGGTCATCTACTGTCGAAACCACTTTGGCAGAGGCTTGCACTTGGGTCAGATCCTGCCTTAAACCGATCAAGGGTTCAGCAAGACCCGTAATTGATGGGTTTTGGTTAGTTGTACCAAAGCTCGCTACCTCTTGGGCATGCTCCCGTGCGCTGATCAAACCACGTTGAACACCTTGCACGCCCGTTGATAGTATTGAATTAATAGCCATACCAAATAAAACCCTATAAATCAATCAGTTAGGAGGTGTATTTAAGAGCAAAACCACCAAATTTACACACTTCACTAATTGTAACGTCCACCGATCAACTATCTTTAGGGTGTTTATTGGCCTTTTTGCACGGGCAACGCTCGCTGGTTAGCATATTCAGCCATCGAGCCATCGTAGAGCTTCACATCGGTATAACCCAAGCTACGTAGGGTTAGATAACTTTGGCTAGCACGGTGTCCTGAACGGCAATAGAGAATCAATGGTTCGGCTTTGTCTTTTACACCTAACTTACCCAACTGCTCCTGCAACACCGCATCACTACGAGGGACAAAACCATGCTCAAAATCGACATTCTCCTCCCATGGCCACCACTTCGCATTAGGAATATGGCCACTTCGTGGGTAACGTGGGTGTCCTACAAACTCCTCTTTAGAGCGTACATCTAACAGAGTTGCTCCAGTCTCACGTATTGTTGCTAGAGAAGCTTGGTTATCTCGTCCTGATTCACTCGATGTGTACTTCACTGGCAATGTCTTAACTGGAATATTATCAACTTTATGTCCCTCCAATACCCATTTTACAAGCCCACCTCGCAACACAGACACCTTAGGGTGACCAATATTTTCCAGCTCCCAAAATAAACGCCCCGCATTCAAGCCTCCCATATCATCATAAATAACAACATGAGAATCACGCGAAATACCGAGCTGACCGAGCACTTTGTATAAATGCGCATCTGGCACGCGTACTGATATCTTATCTTTACGTTTGGTAACAATATCTTGGTAAGACAGTCTAACGGCACCTGGAATATGGTAACGGAGATATTGCACGCCATCGGTTGTCATATCAACAACAACTACATTTTTATCCCCCAGTTTATTAGCTAGCCAACTATGTTCTATATAAATTGGCGCGGCATTGATCGCTTGTGATAATAAAAGCAAATAGATAAGTGATAAAAATTTATTCATGAATGATTCCTAAATTAACCGTGTAAAAGACCAACTAAAAACGTATTATAAGCATTATCAATATAATAATGACAATATGAAAAACATCCCTGTTACCACGCGTGAGAAGTTAGCATGGATTCTCTATGATTTTGCTAATTCCGGTTATGCAACGGTTGTTCTTACCACCGTCTATAGCGCTTATTTTGTTTCGACCATTGCGGCAAACAATGGTTTCAATTCCGCATCGGCAACTTTGTTCTGGACAATCACTATCGCTCTCGGTAATGGCCTCGTTATTTTAAGTGCGCCGCTTATTGGTGCGCTATCTGACACATATGCTATTCGTAAGAAACTATTGGTAATAACAACCTTTAGCTGCATTTTATTCACCGCATTGCTCGCCATTCCAGAACAAGGTGATGTTTATATCGCAGCATTATTCGTGATGCTTTCTTATTTTATGTTCTCAACGGGTGAGAATCTTATTGCGGCTTTTTTACCTGAACTAACAAGCAAAAATAATATAGGGCGATTGTCAGGTTATGGTTGGTCAATTGGTTTTTTAGGTGGCCTATCAACATTACTGTTATGCCTGCTTTATGTGAACTGGGCAAAAGGAACTGGCCAATCAGCAACTGAATATGTTCCCGTCACCATGTTAATCGTCGCAGCCTTTTTTAGTATCACCACCATCCCAACTGTGCTCTGGCTTAAAGAACGCGGCAGCATAAATAAAGAAACCGAACCATCTATTAAAAACAGCTTTAAACGCGTCTTTCATACTATTACTACGTTAGAAAAGTATCCAGAACTACGCCGTTTTATGTTCGCGCTAGTTAGTTTTCATGCGGGAATATATATTGTGATATTTCTTGCTGCAATCTATGCAGAACAAGCAATGGGATTCGACACTAAACAAAATATTGTGCTTATTAGTGTTGTAAACATAACTGCTGCTATCGGTGCATTTGGTTTTGGTTATTTACAAGATAAATTCGGCTCAGTTCGTACGCTTCTCTTAACGCTGTTCTTATGGTGTATTGCGATTATACTTGCATGGGCAAGTAAAGATATAACCCTATTCTGGATTGCCGCAAATCTGATTGGTATTTCACTTGGTGCATCGCAATCTGCAAGCCGCGCATTGATTGGTTTATTTAGCCCAGCAAATCGTTATGGCGAATTTTTTGGCCTATGGGGAATGTGTGTAAAACTCTCCGCTATTATTGGCCCACTAAGCTACGGTATTATTAATTGGCTGACCAATGGCAACCACCGCCACAGCATATTAGTAACGTTAGTGTTTTTTATAATTGGAATTATTATATTGCTAACAGTAAATGAAAAGCGTGGCCGAGAGCGTGTTACTTCTTAAAAAAGTCCTGTCTAAATACCTTGCAAAGAAAAAGGGCGACTAAATAGCCGCCCTTCTTCGCAACGTAACACTAAATAATTTAGCCTTTACGTTTTCTTTCCATCATGTCATGAATGACTGGACCAAGGATTAATTCCATAGCGAAGCCCATCTTGCCACCCGGTACAACAATAGAGTTGCGACGTGACATAAATGAACCATCAATCATGTTCAATAGGTAAGGGAAATCAACACAGCTCTTCGCTGGATCCTTAAAGCGGATAACAATAAAGCTTTCATCCGGTGTAGGAATATCACGCGCGATAAACGGGTTAGATGTATCAACTGTTGGTACACGTTGGAAGTTGATGTCAGTTTGTGAGAACTGTGGCGTAATGTAATGTACATAGTCAGCCATGCGACGCAAAATCGTATCGGTTACTGCTTCTGCAGAGTAACCACGTTGACTTGTGTCACGGTGAATCTTTTGGATCCACTCAAGGTTCACAATAGGAACAACACCAATCAATAGATCAGTATGGGCTGACACATCGATGTCGCCATCTTTAGCGCCGCCGTGTAAACCTTCATAGAATAATAGATCAGTTTCTTCCGATATCTTTTCCCAAGGCGTAAATTGACCAGGAACATTATTCAGGCTTAAACGTGCATTGTGTTCTGCTGCTTCTTCATCGCTGTGCAGGTAGTAACGACGTTCACAAGAACCGCTTTCGCCGTATTCTTTAAACGTGTCTGCCAATTTACCGAACAAGTTGGCATCAGGACCAAAATGACTAAGTTGCTTACCTTCAGCAGCAAACTTATCAATAGCAGCTTTCATTTCTTGACGGTCGTAGGCGTGGTAACTATCACCTTCGATCACCAATGGTTTAATGTTTTCGCGTCGGAAAAGATGCTCAAAAGCAACTTTAACGGTTGTCGTACCGGCGCCGGAAGAACCGGTCACTGCGACAATCGGGTGTTTCTCAGACATAGTAAATCCTCTAACTGGGTCAAAATAGCGACGCGTATCATAGCAGAATTATGCCTAGACGCACGATTATTGAGTATTTCCTTTTATTATCAGGGCATTAGATCTATTTTTTAGCACCCAAAGCAATCGCTCGTTGGCTTCTTTGACCTAAATTGTTCGAATTTTGAGCAGTTTTTGACCAACCTTGGCTATGTTGTTGCACTAAACCGGCAAATAGATGGATATGGGCATCACCACTATTTAACGCAGGAATATAATGATACTGCTCACCGCCGTTTTCCATGAATACATCACGATTCTGCATAGCCATTTCTTCAAGCGTTTCTAAACAGTCTGCCGAGAACCCTGGGCAGATAACATCGACTGACTTGACTCCTGCTTGCGCCCACTCTCCTAGTGTTTTATCGGTATAAGGCTGCAACCATTTGGCTTTACCGAGCCGTGACTGAAAACTAATTGCCCAATCATCATCAGCTAAACCAAGTTTTTCAGCTAATAAACGTGCTGTTTTTTGACACTGACAATAATAAGGGTCACCTGCCAATAGCATCGCTTCGGGTAGGCCATGAAAAGACATTAACAAGCGCTGACTTGGCCTCGCCTGCTTTTCACGAAAAGTGCTCACACTATTTGCAAGTGCTTCGATGTAACGTGGATCATCATGATAGTCATTGATAGTGCGAAGTTCCGGGATCCAGCGCCAGCTTTGCAACTCTCGACTTACAGTATCGAATACCGCTGCTGTCGTTGTCGCCGAATACTGGGGATAAGCTGGTAAAACCAACAATCGTCTTACCCCTTTTTCGCGCAACTCTGCCATTGCTTGCCGAATCGATGGCGTCCCGTAGCACATACCTAAGGCTACTGGAACATCAATACCTATTTGTGCCTTTAGCTCGGCTTCCAGACCATCACGTTGTTGTTGGCTAATCACCATTAATGGTGAACCACCTTCCATCCAAACACTTTTATAGGCCTCAGCCACATGACGAGGACGAAAAGGGAGGATAATAAAGTTTAGTATGCACCACCAAATCAATCTTGGGATCTCAACAACACGAGGATCGGAAAGAAATTCACGTAGGAAACGACGCACTGCGCCTGTTGTTGGCGCATCGGGCGTGCCTAAATTACAAAATAAAATCCCAGTAGAATCTGTCGATTCATGATTATAGTCGGGTTCACCGATAAATTTTTGAGTCATTATTATTGCTCTATAAATGTCATTGTGTTAAGTATACCGCAACGCGACATTTTGCTTAGCACTGCTATACTTTATAGTATGTTAAGCATACTACTAAAGAGTGATGCCATGCGCACCTTACATTCATTCAATAACATCCTTATTCTATTTTTCCTCAGTCTTGCTTTGGGCAGCAACCCCGCTTTAGCCGATCCACCGGCATGGGCACCCGCACATGGCTATTACAAAGATAAGGGCAAAGGCAAAGGTAAGTACAAAAATAAACGCCAACATAGCTATGAGGATACGCGTTATAAACAACCCATAATCTACGACACACTAATATGCGATCCTGCAGGGATTACTAATTCTGATATTGGTAGCGTAGTCGGCGGCGTTATTGGTGGCATCCTTGGCTCCAAAATAGGTAAAGGTGATGGCAAAACACTCGCCACTATTGTTGGTGCTATTATAGGCTCAACGATTGGTAGCGATATTGGTGCTTCAATGGATGAAGCTGATCGTTACTGTGCAGGACAAGCTTTTGTACATGCACAAGACAATCAAGCCGTTGAGTGGACCAACCCTAATACACAACAACAGTATAGTGTGACACCAAGAAGCACTTATAACCGAAATGGCCGGTATTGTCGTGACTATACATCCGATGTCGCGATTAATGGTCAAACAGAACAGGTTACTGGCACCGCCTGTAAAGATGGCAATGGGAACTGGCAAATTATTAATTGATTTTCTATCGAAGCAGATGCTTAAAATAAAAGGCCGGCTAACTGCCGGCCCTTTCTATACTGCAAGGTAATTATTTTAAAGCCCTGCAAAAATCTTATCGCGAATATCTTCAACAGAACCAACACCTTCAACTTTAACGTATTTAGGTGCACCCGCTTCTCCACTGGCTGACCAATTAGAGTAATATTCAATCAACGGCTCAGTTTGTTCATGATAAACCGCAAGACGTTTCAATACTGTTTCTTCTTTATCATCATCACGCTGAACCAGGTCTTCACCTGTTTCATCATCCTTACCTTCTACTTTCGGTGGGTTATAGATAACGTGATAAGTACGGCCCGATGCCAAGTGAGCACGACGACCACTCATGCGTTTAACAATTTCAGCATCATCAACATCAATTTCAACGACCGCATCAACGGGTACGCCACGTTCCTTTAATGCATCTGCTTGAGGAATGGTGCGAGGAAAACCATCAAACAAAAAACCATTTTCACAATCAGCTTCTTTGATACGTTCTTCAACCAAGCCAAGGATAATTTCATCAGAAACCAAGCCACCTGAGTCCATTACTTTTTTAGCTTCAAGTCCGAGCGGTGTGCCTGCCTTAACTGCTGCACGCAACATATCGCCGGTTGAAATCTGTGGAATAGAAAATTTATTTTTTAAATATGTAGCCTGCGTACCCTTACCAGCACCAGGCCCACCTAATAATATAATGCGCATTGTCAGCTTCCTTTTCTCATTATTTTCTCCCTACCAATTATGCATAGCATTGACGTGCATGTCAGCCATGAGAATCTATAGGCCAATGGGCTTTGTTTATGGCTGGGTAAAACGTTCTGACCAGTTACCCTCAGGTAAGAATTCAGCTTGTTCGCGAACGATTGTAGCTTCGGTATTACGGCCTAGACTGGCCAGTATCTCACTTTTTAGCATAAGCGAGCTGCGGTCATTTGGCGCAAGCTGAAGGCTATGTTCAACCGAATATAAAGCTGATTGTATTTTCCCTTGCAAATACAAAGCAGTTGCAAGGTTGTGATGCGCCTTTTGATAATTGGGTTCTATGTGCAGTGTTGTTCGAAAATGTCGGACTGCCTCATCAAAATTTTTGCGCTGTGCCAATAACACACCTAGATCATCGTGAGCCTCTGCATTCGCTGGATTTAATTCAATCGCACGCAATAGGTCATGAGCCGCATTTTCAAGTTGACCATTCCATATGTAGCGCACCCCACGCTTAGTATAAGCAAGTGAGCTATTTGGATGCCGTTTGATAAATACCGACAAATCTGCAATTCCTTCAGCTAATTTTCCAGACCGACCTCGAACCATTCCTCGCCAAAACCATGCTTGACTATGCTGCGTATCAATTTCAATTGCTTTACTTAGATCTTTTTCAGCCTTATCAAATTCACCAAGGTTAAAATATTCCTCTGCACGTTTTGTATATAACGGTGCTCGGTTTGTTTGACTGGCTATTTTCTTCGTCAACCCCTTAATGCGTTCACTAGTTAAAGTAAATTCATCAACGGTATTATCTGCCAGTGCGACGCCCACATTACTAGTAATTTCTACCAGAGGATTAATGTATTTGCCTATTTCTGTTGGTGAATCACCAAAACAGGCAATATAGGCTTCTGATGCGACCAGTTTCAATGACTCACTTGACGTAGATAACCATTCATCACTTTCAAGTGAAATATCTACGTTTTCAGAAAAGTGTTTACCTGAACATTGCTCATAAATACGCTCGCCAGATGCATCGAACTGCCGGAATGATTTTAAGCCATCTTGATCACCATAAAAATTAACCATCGTGTGCAATGGCGCATTACGGTGGTGAGGCAAGTACCCTGCATAATAGTCTCGCACTAGGCGATCATCATCATGGATAAATACTTCAATATTATGAATGACTGTAGGCCTCTCTAATTCCCATTGAATTTTACTTACCAATACGCCGGTATTTTTATCGTAATAACGTATTTCTTTATAAAAATCCCCAGCAGTAACACCACCATAGCCACCGATCTCTTCTTCTGTTCTTACTTGGATGTTTTTTAATAATGTTTGATGTACTACATAGAGCGAGTCAGCAAAATGATTCCATTGTGCTACTTGCTTAACATCCACTTTCATCGGCGATAAACGTTCTTTACTAACCGCAATCATTGGTAAATTAACCAATGTAATCAGCATTATAAGTCTTATAAAGGATATTCTCATTAAAGAAAATACATACATTTTTTTAGCCTCTTAAAAAAATATTATATATAAGACCCACCAACCCCAAAAATATTCCATTTTTATTTCATAAGATTAACGATTCTATTAAATATATGGAATATTATCTCTACACTAGCGTCTTATACTTATACAAACCATATACGGAAGTTGGTAATGTCCTTCAAAATAGGCAAAAAACGTAAGTTTCAACAGAGAATCGTGTCATACCACACTGATCTGTATCGCGTCGCGTATTCTTGGTCCCATGACCATGAATTAGCGAAAGAAATATCACAAGAAACACTTGCCAAAGCGCTCACCCATGCGGATAAACTGAAAGACATCAATTCAATGAAAAGTTGGTTATTCCGTATACTCAGAAACTGTTGGTGTGACAACTATAAAAACACACGCAACACTGAAAACATAAGTGATTACGAACTAACCACAGAGGATATCTCGGAAGATATAATATTCCAACATCAAATTAAACGGCGCGTAAAAATTGCAATTAACAAACTCAGCGAAGAGCAGCGACAAGTTGTTACTTTAGTTGATTTAACATCGATGTCATATATTGAAGCGGCTGAATCACTTGAGATACCTATTGGCACCTTAATGAGCCGTCTACATCGAGCCCGCAAACATTTGCAAACCTATTTGCATGATCTTGATATTCATAATACAACGATGCACCCACATATACGGGGGGTGAAATAATGATAGACACATCCATTACAAATAATCAATTAAATGCCTTTATTGATAATCAATTAGACAGTTCCGAAAAAGCACGTGTGCTCGAAGCAATACGCACTAATCAAGAGCTAGCCGATTATGTGCAATCATTACAAAACAACAAAGACATGCTGATTTTAACTTATTCAGATACTCCTTCAGACATTGTCATCTCCAGCAAAAACACCGTCTTAAGTCACATCCAAATGAGTATCGCCGCATCTATAATGTTAATATTAAGCGGTATTTTAGGATGGTTTAGCCATACCTACCTTGGTGAAAATACCTCTCCCACAATGAAATCGATCGCCTCATTCGATTTAGTCAATGAAAAAAATGATCGTGTACTATTGCACATAAACAACATGGATGAAGAAAAAATCAATCAGGTTCTAAATGTTTCTGAGATGATATTAAGCCATAGCGATAATAGCAAAAAACCTCTACAGCTTGAGATTGTCGCAAATGCCTCGGGACTAGGTTTGCTTCGTGATGGCTCTCCATATCAAAACCGCATCAAATCTATTACCAATAAGCATATGAATGTTTCTTTCCTTGCTTGTGGCATTGCAATGGAAAACGCGCGACTTAAAGAAGGAAAAAATGTAAAACTAATTCCAGAGGCAAAAAAAATAAATTCTGCGATTGATAAAATTCTTGGCCGAATAAAAGGTGGATGGACTTATGTGCAAGGATGAATTTTACCTTAATAAAAAACTGATTTTACGCAGCAATTTGATCTGCCATCGCTTCAACCTCAGCCAGCTCACCTTCAATCATTGATTCAAATACTGCCATTACCTTGCCTTCGTCTAAACCAAGCTCGGCATAGATTCCTTCAGGTATATCGGCATTTTCTTCATCACCAATACCAACATGCTTTAATAGGCGGTTTGAAAGCTGAACTAATTTTATATAAATATTATGCTCACCTGAATAATTTCCATTGTGGTGTTCTCTGACTGTTGCACATACTGATTCTGGTAAGCCCCATGCCTCCATCAACCAAGCCCCCATTTGTGCATGTCCCATTTCAATGACGTCACGAGCGCGCCCCATACCTAGAACCTGCTGTTCAAGCTCAGGGATCGGTGTATTAGGATTAGCTGCCGCCATTTTGTTAAGTAAATAAAATTCAGGTTGGAACAAATGGCCAAGTAATAAGAATCCAAAGTTATGCAATAAACCAGCAAGGTAAACCATCCCCGCTTTTGGTCTTTGTTTCGCAGGCATTAATTTAGAAAGTTTTTGTGTCAACGTAGCGCATGCAACACTATGCCGCCAAAAAGAATCCATACCTAAAGGCCCATCGACTTGATTTCTAAAACTCTTGCCGACAGAAACACCTAAAGCCATATTCATTGCCATATCAAAACCAAGCACACGAACGATGGCATCTTGAATTGAGTCAATTTCACCACGGTAACCAAATAATGATGAATTGGCATAGCGTAATGTTTGTGCAGACAAACTTGGATCCGTTTGTACAATATCAGACAATTCTACAATTGACGCATCTTCATCTTTGCTTAATTCTAATATGCGTGCAGCAATATCAGGCATTGCAGGTAATTCATAAATTTCTTCAATACGTCGTTTCATATCGAGCGGTGAGGCATAACGAATGGTACTCACATCAGTATCAGCAAGTGACGTTAAGGGGTAAGCAAAGTGCCCTAGGTTATTTTTGCCGACTAATTCTATGTAATCTATTCCGCGCATTTTTACCGCCACCGTATGTGAACCCGGTTCAAAATACACCTCATCTAGCTGAGCGATGCTGTGATCAATAAATATGGGAAGACCAAATGGTTCGCCTATCGGAGGGACTGAACCGTACTCACAACATGTAAATTTTTCGGAAAAATCATGATAGCTTGAAACATGTAACTCTTTTCCCAGCTTTGCTTGTATCGCTTTAAAGTCGAGTACATGTGTCACAGGGAGAACGGCCATAACATGTCGTTCACCATCTGACATAATGACTGCTCGTAACATTTTCGCATAGGGTGCAGTAATACTATCTGCTGTTTCCTCTAGTGTCCGGGTTACATCATGTGAAAGCACCGTATACTGTACATTACGCTGGCGTATTAATTCTATTACTGATTGCGAGATTGACATTATCTTACCTACCAATTAAAAAAATAGTCCCACGTCCTGCTTCCACCCGCATCCGCTTCGGTAGTTGTTATTCCCTATCAGCACTTAATGTGGACACATCAGCACTGTATTAAATATAGAACATAGGTAGGTAAACATGTGGGCATAGTTCACATATTTAATGACACAGTTAGAAATATCTTTGTTTTTTAAATCAGTGACTTATTGCTTTCGTGAGGCAAGAATTTACAATCTAGCGATAATTCTAGATATTTTCGGCAAAATCACTCAACTGGCTGGCGCAAAACCGTAAATTGGGCAAAAAGCAGATCCGTCACTGGCGCTAGTTTCTTGCGCATCACACTGCCAATTGCATCGGTGCGTGCAAATACCGGTGTAGCAATTGCATCCGTGATACTGGCTAACCCCAACATGGCTTCAATATCACCACGAAGGTGAGGCAATGCATTCAACAATGTTGTTAATTCTTCATTGTCAGCATCGAGTTGTTGCTTTGCATTTGCTAATAAAACACTAATATCTTGTTCCGCCGTCGCATTCGACAACATTTCATTACGCGAGGTAGACTCATCATAATCAGGGTTAAAATAATTCCCCACTGCATTTAACAACGCACATACGGCTTCTTGAGTTGCTGGTTTCTTTAGTATTGCCTCACTGGTTTGGATAAAACTTTGCCCTGCAGCAGACATTACCTTATTCAATTGTGCGGCATATCTGTTGCCTTGTTTTGCTAACTGTTCCAGTGTTATTTGATGTTGCTCTAGATCATTTCTAACCGGTACAGGTTCAGGTAGTTCATCTGGACAGGCTTCTAAGAAACCAATTCGGAAAACATTTTTTTTAAGGCCGCGAGCCCAAAGTGTGTTACGTACTTCATCCGTGATAAGTTCGCCTTGTAAAACCAAACGCACACTTCTCACAATGGCATACGGATCTTCTTCAAATGGCAAAAACTCAATAAGAAAATCAGCAAGCACTTTCCCCATTTCACCATTAACAACCAGTTTGCTTTCCAACATGCGCCTTGCATGTTCGGCCTCGGGTGCAGCCCACCATGCAAGTTGGGCAAGCTCATTTGTTAAACCTTGAGCACAAACTACAGCCATCACTGCTTCTGGCTCACCTAGTTTCAACAAATCGGTCAGGCTTTCATCTTTCATCTGCCCCATACGAGTCCAGCGTTTCAGAAAAACGGGATAACCTCCTGGTGAACCTAAGACTTTCTCTGATAACAATTCGCGTACTTGCTTAATATATTGCTCATCGCGACAATTGGAGTTAAGTTGAATTTGCATTTCATTGCCATTGGCAATGCCATAAACCAACATTCGACCTTCATCAATGCGCACTGCATCAACGCTATTCGCCAACATAACATTCAGTCGTAAATTATCTTCGGTAGAAAGTGGCATTATTATCTCTAAATCAATTTAATTGAACACGCTGACCCCACGGGGTCGTTTGCTTACCTTTCACTAACCAAATAACAGGAAATGCCGGCTGATAAGCAGGAAACTCGCCTTCAGCGTCAGTAAAATAAACTAATAAATCAGGTTGTTTACCTTGCTGCTCCGCAAAATCAAAGGCGGGACGAAAATCAGTAGCACCTCCGCCCATCATATCGTCTGGCACCGCGAAGGTATCCCACGGCTCAAACAACCATGGCGCGTTTTCACTGACATGATCGTCACAAGCAAGCAAAGTAATACGCGCACGCATTTGACCTTTGATTGCATCAATCTCAGAAATGAATTCATTCACTTCATCATCGCTAATCGAACCGCTGGTATCGATAACAACGGTGACATCAATTTGACTACTCCGCAGGCTAGGTAGAATAGCACTTCCCTCACGTCGTGATGGTCTCTGAAAACTATAATCATCCCGCGCAATCGCAGTCATAAAACGCGCAAGTAACATGCGCCAAGGCAATTGCGGTTGTAGAAAGTGATCTACTAATCGCGCTAGTGCTTCACCCATTTTTCCAGACTGCATTGCTGACTGTGCCGCACCCGCTAAACGCTGCTGCCATTGTACAGACAATGATTCTTTTTCTGACTCCGTCAATGGTGGTGGTTGACCTGCCCCGCCCTGAGTCTCATCCAGCTCTGCTTCATTACCTTTTGACTGAGTATCATTATCTGTTTGAGGTTGATTGCCACCGCTACCTTTATCGTCTTTTGGCTTATCACCTTGATCCCCGTCAGATGGCTCATTTTGTGATGGGTCATTATCCTCATTATGTTCAGTGTCATCTTCATCATAAACATGCTGATCTTGTGTTTCACGGTCATCTAAGTCATCAATCGTTGGGTAAATTTCCTCGGCTGTCATGCCATCGTATTCTTTCCCATACAAAGTATCTGGAACAGGTTGCATCCCTTCATTTATCAATATGGGATTTATCGCAAGATCGCAAGCAAGATCCCAGCGATGTTTTACACGATGTTGGCGACGTGAAAAATGAGATAACGCACAATGCAGTGCTTCATGTGCAAGCACAAACTGGGCTTGCTCTACTGACAGAGTATTAATGTAATCGTGATTATAATAAAAGCTCTTGGCATCTGTTGCTGTTGAGTTGCACCAACTTGCATCGGCTTGCTGCATAGGCAAGCGTAAGACTAACGCACCTAGAAAAGGTTTATCTAAAATAAGCCGCGTACGTGCTGCAGCTAATTTAGTTTCTACATCATTAGACATCGTTATTAGTTATACAACATCACATCAGCGATGGCTTTCGCCCAATCAGTAAATTGCGGCACACTGAATAAATCTTCGCCTACTGCACGATGCATATCAGACACCAGCATCACACCCATTTCACGTTGTGGGAAGCTGCGTGCATAATCAAGAATAAAGCCCCAAACTTCGTGGCCATTACCCTCGCCCTTAGCTCGAATCGCGCGACCAACCAGTGCTGCAGCAACGGCATATTGTAAATCAATTTCTTTCGGCACGTTAATATCTTCACCGCGCAGGATGGCATCGATATCGGGCATGTTATCGAGATTATCAACAAAAGCCTTTAATTCAATACCTGCAGCCGGGCCAACACATGCTTGTAAGGTGCCCAATAATAATTCCGGATGATCAGAAAATTTATGTAAGCCTCTATGGGCAAACTCCCAAGAACGAGGTGAAGGAAATGCAACCGGATTATGAGCAGGGTCAAAATCAAATAATAATTCTGGACGGAATCGTAAAAAGGCGATGACCTTCTCATCAATCCCATTGGCATATGCCCATGCTACCCAGTCATCGAGGTGAGTATCAACCTCATAGTGGGAAAAACGATTCGCAAGTGGTGCAGGCATTGTATACGTTACACCTCGGTCACCTTGTCTATTACCTGCTGCGAAAATAGCCCAACCATCGGGTACTTTGTATTCACCAAGACGACGATCCAAAATCAATTGATAGGCCGCAGCAGAAACGGTAGGAGCCGCTGAAGTTATCTCATCGAGAAACAAAATGCCTCGCTCACCATGCCGCTTCACATCAGGTAGAACTGCCGGAATCGCCCAATCAACCGTGTCATCAACACGAAATGGAATACCTCGCAAATCAGTCGGCTCCATTTGCGAAAGACGAATATCAATCACTTCAACGCCATTTTCCTGCGCAACTTGCGCAATCATTTGCGACTTACCAACACCCGGTGCGCCCCATAACATTACAGGCGTATGATGCCCTGCATCGGTACTTTTAAATTCTCTTTCCAAAATAGCTAACAACTGAGCCGGACGCATGTGACCTCCATCAGGCAAAACATAATTAATTAAACGCGAAGTTTACCAGACTCATCGGGGGTTTCGCAGCTGAATCAGACTCTTAAATCAAACATATCCCTGTGTATCGCAGGTGATTAGCCATCTTGCTTACGGGTAAAACGGATAATCCGACGACGAGAACGTTTATCGGGTCGCCGTTCACGTGTAGGATTTTGTGCCGCATGCAGACGTAATTCAGCCGCAAGTTCTTCTCGTGACGAAATACTTTCTGGCGTTTCGGTAAAAAGCGTTGCTGCTACCGTTGCCGAGCCACGTTGTTTCCTTAAACCATCAACCTGAATATTGTAACTATATTGCCCGCGAGTAATATCAAGTGAATCACCCACTTGAATTGCCTGCGAAGGCTTCACCCTCTGCCTGTTACGATGAACCTTCCCCCCATTCACCGCTTCTGTTGCGAGCGCGCGGGTTTTAAAGAAACGCGCAACCCACAACCACTTGTCAAGGCGCATGCTTTCAGTTTTTTCATTCATTAGCTAAGTATGCCGGAAACTTTCTCTAAACGCTTATGTGTATTATGAAAAAAGAATAATGACATTAGCAATTATCAGCAAAAACGGAAATTTAATTTGCACATGCTAATGGCTGCTTCCGGCCAACAGTGGCCGTTCGTGTTGTCACCGCGAATGACTGCTATTCAGCGGAAGCAGCCATTTGGTAATACATTTCTCAGGCTTGGATCTACCAACAGCGGACGTTCAATAACGTCCCCACAAGCCGCGCCGTTTTTTTGCGTCGGCTTGATGGGCTTGTTAGTGAGTATTTTTTATAATTAAACAGCTAAATACATGAAAGATTGTGGGGGTCGAACAATATTGTAGCTAGAAAGCTCTTTAGCCTTTCTATAACGCTTGCTGCTTTTAACTTTTATAGCATGAGCTATATCTTTCCCCTCAAAATACTCATAATAAAAATCTTTTTCGATGCCAGAATGTTTTTGTGTTTTTATCCACAAGTCGTCGATATCAAGCGAGAGAAGTTTATCTATATCGAATTCACCGATTACTTTCTGTATTGGACTTGAAGCATAAATAATAACTTTGGAGATTGATGAGTTTTTAAATAAAGTTCTTCTGAATTCATACTTTTTCTCACCAGAAAGAATTTTTTCTGCGTACTCTGGTTTAATTGATAATAAAACTTTCATTAGCTTCAGATGCCTCTAGTATTTTTTCGAATTGTTCTTGTGTGATTTGCTCAAAGCCACGCGGTGCGCTATGTATGTCTTGAATCACACCCATTTCTATAAGTTTTTGCATATTCGGTCTTTTAGGGAAAGAGTATAAATACAGGAAGTTTACTACAAACGGTCTATATCTTGTATTATAGTTCCAATGTTTCTTTAGTTCATTATCATCAAAAATACTCCGCTTTCTGCAAATATTAATGAATTGATCTTCACCGCCTATACCATCTATAACTTCATCTACGACGCCTAATGTTGTAACGACGCTCTTATATCTACCGCCTGTCCGATAAAATACAATTACATCTCCAGGTGAAAGATCACGATTAAAAGAACGCGAAATATATACTTTTTGTATAGCATTTCTATGTGGTTCACTTTCTATATAGTCATCTGGTGACTCAGTATTCAAAATAGAATCGGGGAGTAATTCGGTATGATATTCTGGATATATTGGAACTATAAAAAAACGTCTGTTTTTAGTAATAAATGGATATGCGTTTTTTGGTTTTATAGTATCAGGATCTTGTTGTAAATCTTTGGTGTACACTTCCTCATCGCCTGTTGGTGTGTTTTTTAGTCCGTGTAGAGAAAAGCCCCAATCCGTTAGTAACCCGATGAGTCTGTCATGCTCTTCACTTTTGTGAAAAAGAGTTACGTAAATCTCATCAACCCTATAATTAATAGCATTATCAAAAATTATTTTTAGGAATCTTTCGCCTAGTTTGTAGCCATTAGATATGACTTTGAATGTACCAATTTTTAGCCTTGTTTTGGGAGGCAAAACTGGACTTATGTCACTATAGTTCTCATCTACAGATTCCTTTTTGATATATAAAAACGCAAGAATATTTCCTTTATCAGATTGACAAATATAAGCTATTTCATCAGATTTACGATTGAACCAGCTCTTGAAACCTTCGTAATCTTCTTTAAATGAATCAAAAAACTCATCATCTATGTTTATATTGCCAAAATATTCTTTTTTGACTGAAAGGACTTTATATTCAGATAGTTCTGGGTTCTCTGTTGTCGTTTTTTCTAAGAAATCATCGATCGTAAATACATTGTTAGTTATTCCGAGCTCAGATGCTTTTACATGTATTTTTCTATCTTCCGTGATCAGATAATCAACACGACCAGCAAAAACTTCCTTTAATAAAGATGTGTCAATATTATCATTTTCGTTTTTATCATATTTTGTTCTTATAGTACTGATTTCACTTGACTCAGGTGCTTCTGTTTTTAGTGTGTTGTAATTCTGAATCTTAGTTTGAATTGTTTTTACGACAACAGGATTGCTATGCTTTTCAAGTTCACTTATGGATAAAGGATGTATACATTTTTCATAATGAAGTCTATCGAGCCAATTAAACAAATTGCCAATTTCTTCATTTACAATTTTGCTCGCTTCGCGATGAATGAGAATATTTGTATCTAATAGAACTTTCATTATGAATCGGCCTCAACAATGTCACTAATGAAGGAATGTATATTAGAAACTCCTTCTGCAGGATTTTCTGAAAGCCATGGAATATTCAGGAACTGAGATACTAGTTTAGATTGCTCAAGTTCTTTTTCTTGAAAAGAAGAAATATTTTCTATTTCCATTTCATTGTTATCCCTGTCTTTTATTTGAGAATAAATTCTTTTTGGATCGTTCGTCAGTACTAAAATCGCCGCTGGAGATAAATTAGTAAATGTTGCTATTGGTATATCAGTTACTTCACCATCCTGGTTCAATAAACAGAAATGCCCGTCCAAGAGACAGAATCTATTAGGGTCTATATATTTATCAACTGCAGTAATCAGTAAATCTTGATTCTTATTTATACCTTTAATCTTTTTATCTGAAGGGAAATTTAAATCCGAAACACTTTTAATCAAGTTACTAGCGGAATAACTTTTAATTTTCATAAAATTGGATATTTTTACACATAAAGTCGACTTTCCAACTCCATGAATGCCTCCAATAAAAATTATTTTCCGTGTCATTGTTTATTTATCGCTAACGTTTTGGGTAAGTTGAGCATGGAGCAGAGCGAAGCATCGCGGAATGCGACAACTTGACCCAATTGTTATGTTTTTTCTTTAAACTCTGCATTTTTAAGTACAACCTCATTTCTTGAGGAAAAGAACTCAAACTCAATAAAAATAGCTTCAGAATGAATATTTGAATAAATCTCTACTGTAGCTGGGGATATTTGTTTATTCATTGTATCGTAATCTAAAATACTTTTTAGTTCGCATTCGTAGCCGGATAGTCTTATGAATTTACTGTTACCGTCAGGGTGAAATGCAATGTGTGGCCTATTCTTACTTCCAGACTGATCACTTATCTCCTTTTCCCCTTTGGTGCCAAATAATACATCTAAGTAATCGATACCTGTATCCCTCTGCTTTGCTATCCGCAACACAGAAAACAAGCCGCTCTCACTTTTTATTTTTAGTTTTTTAGCGCCACCTTCAATGGTCATACTATAAGATGAAGTATTGTTTGCGACGATCGCGTTGCCAGATGTGGCGATTTTCGGTTTATCGTAGGAGTTTACTGGGACAGTGAATTGAGCGGATGATTTATCTATAGAGTCTCCAGCTGAACTTCCGATGCTTAGAGTAACTTCATCATCAAATAAAGTTTTCTTTCCATAGCCGTTGTCTACACTAGCAGATGTAACAGTCATGGAAGATGTGCTCCCATTTTCTGAACTAATTTCAGCTCTAAAGGGTAACTCTCCATTTCTAAGCTTCTCTCCGAGCGCCATTAATGATCTGGAATGGTCATCTTTCTTCTTACAGCAGTTCTTATATTTCTTCCCGCTACCGCAAGGGCACTTTGAGCTGTCGTTTTGCCTATATCCCAATGCCTTTCCCACTTAAAACATAACTATATAAATAAGGGGCATAAATGCTACATAGCACGCCTGCTCTTTGTTGCATTGGGGGTTTATTCTTAAACAATTCCATCGCTTTCATATTCTTATACTTTAATCTTCCATAATTATTTAGGTGTGTTATGTAGCAGTTTCGCGAAAAATGAGATAACACTCATATTTTCATTACTTTACCAGAATCGATGCTACTACTGTGTAGTCAATAGAACAAAAAAGACAGAAAATATTATATTCTCAACAGCTTCTGTGATCATGCACCGACCCTATATTAGATTTTCCTAACAGTCTGCTTTCAGTATGAAGCAGTCATTCGCTGAGATTTAGTAAACATCCGCTTTGGGTCGACTCCAGTTGCTCATTCTAGTTTAGCCGATTTTTGCCTGGTTATGTCGTCTGTCGGGCAAAAACGGACGTTTTTCAATACGAGTCTGACTTTTATAATTTTAAAACGTGGTCTGGAGTACTCCCGTTTTTTGTTTCTTTTTAACTATTTCAGATATTTCCGATAGAATAGGTTCATTGATGCCCAGCTTTTCAGCCACAAACAAATACTTTTTAGCTACCACCCTTATAAATGAACTAGTGATCCCATCCTCCTCTAGACCTTTTTTTGCGTCTAAATAATAATCTTCATATATCGCAAAAGCCTTATCTTTATCACCTGCATGTTCGAATGCAAAAGCCTTTACAACCTTTGCGTAAGTATCTAAAGAACTCGCAAATGCAGCAGGCTCTCTTAAACTATCCAGCCACGGGAATGCTATTTTATCAATTGCATCGCAAGTGATATTTAGAGACTCTCGTGCAACTGTTTTATTCTTAGCTTTCCAGTACCTTGCGCTGCTAGAGATAACGACTGGCGTTAAATAAGGACCACATGGAAACCCCTCAAAATCATTATCTCTTCTGTCATATAATTCCCAAACTGTTTCCATATAAACCGGGTAAAAAGAAAGCATCACTGCATAATTTTTTTTACTAGGCATATAATCAAAATAAAACCTGTCTCTACCTTTTTCGGTTTTTTTCTGGTATTCGCAGTCAGTCATCTCAATATACCCATGCTGCTGCAAATAAATGCCGGCACTTTCTCTCACAACTTCTGTAAATTCATTTTTTGTCATGGTTTATTGTTGAACAAATATTTCCTCTGCCTCCATCGTGAAAGGTTCCTTCAATAAAAGGGCCGGTACCCTTTTAAAAATGTCCGCTTCGGGTCGTTAATAGTCACTAGACCCAATTTAGCCATATTTTTCTTGTTATGTCTGCCTTCGGCCAAAAGTAGTAATTTAACGGTTGAATTAACGGGCGCCACGTTTCTTTGCGGCGTCATCGTTGAGTAATTCGTTAGGCACTAGAACCTAACGCAGTGCGATTAACGACCATATTCCAATGTTGATACTCGAAATCATCTTCTGTGAGCTCGCTCGGTATTTTGGCTTTATAGTTATACATTTGTATTGGTTCAATATCGTTAAGTGGCTCAGGGTTAGCACCCGATGCTTGCATAAAAGGAGCAAGTAAAAATGGTTTCCCTGCAGTATGATTATCCACAAACAAACCGAGCCCATAGCCATGTGTTGCACTAAAGCCTTTACAAATAATCATAGACATAACGAGACCAAAATGTTCCTTTCCATATTTTTTTAGCTTGTTTTCATCTTTAACATCTTCATGCATATTTTTGATACTGGCCTTATCAAAGCTTGGATACAGATACACATAATACATATCTTCATCAGTTACGAATGTAAGGCATATATTCTCGTCGCTATTATCGGAACCCCCGTGGTTCCATGCGCGAAGAAGCTCGAAGAATTTTTGTGCATAATCTTTTTCATTAAATACTAACCCAACAATTTTTTTGCTCTTCGGATCTGATGGATGGCCAAGTGAAACAAAAGCATTTGCTGTCCATTTATCAGGATCGTATTCAAAATCTGGCATTGCTTGAACGTACATGCTTGTATAGTAAAATAATGTTCTTTCAAGAAAAACATCTAACGCCACTAAAGAAATAGCAAGAGAAAGGCTGTAATACCATGAGAATGCAATAACACTCGCAATGATTCCTATAGCCGTTAAGCCTCTTAGAACCCAACGGACTATCTTTTCATGCTTTTCATGCAAGAAAAGCCTAGGAAGGTATTTTTCAAACCTTACCCAAGGCATCCCTTTCTTAAACTTTCCCATAGTTATCCTTGATGCCCAACGGTTGAGCTAATGTCCGCTTTGGGTCGTTAACAGTCACTATACCCATTTTGGCCTTATTTTTCTTATTCTGTCTGCCATCGGCCAAAAGCGGACATTAAACAAACTATGGCTTATGCTCTCTATTCGTAGAGGAACTTTCCTTCAAGAGCAATGTTTAACTTCCTCTTGAAACCAGCATTTTCCCATTCTAATAGTGCTTGCTCCACGAGCTCTTCTGCCTCTTCCTTTCTGTTATTAAGGATTAATAATGCTACCAGAGTTGGAATCGACTCAGAAAAATGCCAGTAAGCCCTATCTTCTCGATTAGAGTTCGCATCTGTTGATGCATAAGATCTTTTTAGAACTTCCACGACTCTAATAGCCTTTAGGAATGTACGTTGCGGTTCTATGTATTTACCTGATAGTGAATATTGTTTAGCCTCTATAAGTGCTTCTTGTGCTATAGGGTACACTTTTCTAGCTTGCTTAGGATGATTCTTATCTAACCAAATGAATAATTCGACTGTTTTAGCCATCGTGTCTAATTCACGGTTTATCGAACTATAGTCGTGGAAAGCATTAAACGTATCAATTTCTTTTTGTACGTTACCTAAAGCAGTATCGCCAGCAGCTACTAGCGCTCTCATCGCTGGCGGATATTTTTTAGCCAAATCATGCCAATCGCCTAGAGCAAATGACAAACGCACACCGGTAAGTGACTGTCGATATTCCAGGGCGTTCTCATGAAACCAGATGTGTTTAGATAAAGCATCTTTATAATTACCTGAACGAGTATCATTTGAAGCTTGCTTAAGAATGTCACTTGGGTCAGGGTTGTTTGGCGGCACCCAGTCTTTTTCTGAGCATCCAGAAATGAATACAAGTATAAATATTAAAATATATTTCACTAAAATTCCTTTTCTAATAAAGTCTGCATCCGGCCAGGAGCAGTCATTCATTTCAATCAAGTCTGAGCCTATTTTAGCTTAGGTGCAGGAAAGGTAATGCCGCGACCTTCTAGCCATGTTTGCACCTTTTTCTTCCAAGGTGAAGCATCGCCTATAGGGTACTTCATAGCATGTGCAAGCGTCTTTCCGAAATGGTTAACAACTGTATAGTCGGCGCCTTGCTCTAGTAGATAATGCACTTGTTCATATTGACCTTGAAAGGCGGCAGCTGTTAGTGGTGTCGAAGTCCTATATGAATCCATTTTATCTATATCCGCACCATGCTTTAGCAGCATTCGCATACGACTCCAGTATCTACGTTCTATTGCTATAATCAAAGCAGTATCACCACGATGACCTACCGCGTTTGGGTCACCACCGTTATTAAGGAGGATATCTAGCGTTTTCACCCCGAGATGACTCCCACCCGCAGCAAGGGTTACTGCTGAATTGTCATCCCATGTAATTAAATTTGGATTTGCACCATGCTTTAACAGAAGTTTCATACCCTCATATTCATTGGAAAGCATTAACCATAAAAGCGGAGTCCAACCATTCTTACCTATATAGTTAACGTTAGTACCTGAGTTGATTAGTTCTTTTACTTTTGGCTCATCATTTTCTTCCGCAGCCTGAATAAGTGTGCGAACACTTTCCGCCGTGAAATATTCATTAACACCACCTTTGGGGGCCAAGGTGCTCGTACAGCCCGTAGCCAGACTAAAAAACGCTACTGCTAAAATATAGTAATAGGAAATTATCTGTTTCATTCGTTTTACACATTAAATATTAATAAAGGCGTCAGTACCTTTTTCTCAATGTTTTATTTGCGGTCTAAACTAGACCTATATTAGATTTCCCTAACAGTCCACTTTGGGTCGTTAGCAGACATTATTTATAACGATTCTATTTATTCTCCTCAGAACCCATCCGCTTTAAATCTTTGTCATACATTGCTGCCAGTAATAGTTCACCACTATCATCCACACGGAACTGTCCATATTGTGCAGTTTCATAATCTTTCGCCGTGCCTTCTTGAAAGAAAAAGGCATTGGTTGCAAATTTTACGCGACCACCACGAACACGGTAACGCATAAGAACCTCATTTTTCGACAAAGGTTCTTTGTTGTGTACACGCTTAAATTGTCCTATTCTTTTCTCATCCACCTGAATAACAGCATAACCGTCTGCTGCATTTACATCCTGACGCCAAGATTTACGTTCTGCTGATTTTGGTAGGATTTTATAAATCTCATTCGCAACTTCAAAGCGTAAGGCCATGTAATCACCCTGAATGAGTGAGCGTGGGTCAACTGGCGCAAGTTTAAGGTAAACGATCTTACCTACCATGAGATGTTTCTCCTTCCCGGCAATAGACCAATTCACGCCGACCAAGATCAAGACAAGAAAAACCAATGCTATTTTACCGTGCATGGCTTTCCTCCTTCTCTACCGAAACAACTTTTAACATCAACCAGCGAGCCAGTAGCAAAATCGCACCGACGCCAAATAAGACAAATGATTTATCTAATAGTGTTATGTCTAATAAATAGTAATAAGCCGAAATATAGAAAAGTAGTGATGCTATACCGATGCCAAGCAAAACTCGATTACTTGAAGAAAATCCGAGTAGAATAATTGTGATGCCCGCTGTTATTCCTGTTGCCTCCATCGAGGCCGCACACAAAAGCAGTGTTCCTATTAGTGCCATTGTGATCATGCTGTTTGATAAGTGCTCGCTATATCTTTTTAATAACAGCCAAACCACATACAGTATTACAATACTCGCTAATACCTCACTCATCCATGGTTCTATCCATTCTACTGACCGCTTACCCGATACTTCCCAAACACCTCCAAACAACATACTACCTTTAAGTTGCACTAAAGCCAGCACTAAACCATAAGCAATGGCACGCATTTTCTGCATATGCTGTACAAAACGGAATTCATTTAACCAAAGCCATGCAACCACAAACATAACGACACTACTAAAAATATAGGGGACACCAACATTGAATAATGACATCGAAAAAGCAAAGGATGATAAATAGGCTGAAAAAACACGGTGGATAAAATTAGGCATAACGATAGCGAGTAATATTTGCGCTGTTGCCACTAGTCCCCAGACAACGGCATAGTCATATCTGAATGCTTTATATATCGCCCATGCGATTAATGCCTGCCCCGCCAAGCTGAGTGCTAAACCTATATGCTCAACGAATTCATTTTTTGGTATGCGTAATACTAGGTATGCACCGCCAATAACTATGCCGCCCGTAATAAAGGCAGATAAGCTACTCTTTAAAATAGTTTCAAAACCAACCGCAAGAAAACCAAACAAGAACAAAGAAGCAAGCCAACCTGAAAATGCCAACAACACTTTTACATACCAAGGTGAATCTGTGTATTCAATATTGGGCGCATCACCAGAAACAATACCGGCACCACATAATGTTTTCCATGTTGATTTAATTGTTTGATTCATCTCGACCACTCACGATGAATACTTCTTAACCACATGGCTATCCCTGTGCTCATTCCAATAATCATTAATGCAACAAACAGGAAAATAGCGGGTTCGCCATCTTTTATCATATGCTCAGAGATAAATGAGACAAATACAACAACAGTAGTAAGACAACCGCCCGCTAACATGAAGAGATCCGGTTTAATCTTTCTATAAATAAAATACAGCATTGCTAACCACACTGACCATACAATCACCGCAAGATTCGATACATCGTCAAAGCCGAAAATAGAATATACAACTAAATGGGTAATTGATGTGCCGCTAGCAAGTGCTAATAAACGTGCAGCCCAGCGCACCGATAGCCAACAATAACGACCAGATAAAAATTCCCACACTACTAACGCCAAGGTATTAAATAGAAAGAGACTCCATAACATGGCTGTTTCAGAACTAAATACAAACCAGAATAGACTGTTAAACTTTGGTTGATACAGCGTCATTGTTATATTGAGCAAAAGAATCCAGACAACCCAAATGGCGGCAAATTTACCAACAACAACCCAAGGCAGAATCAATAACGACCAAGTAAAAAATAATTGCCACGTATCCGCACCTGTTTGATACGTTTGCCCATACAGTGCCAATAACACACCAAGTAAAATAGTTGCTGATAATAAAGAGACTTTCGCAACAACTGACTCTGTTCCCAGTTTCCAATATGCAAGTACAGACATTGCAATAGTGACCTCAACCAAAGCAAACTGTGTAAAACGGCCAATTTCTTGCCAGTTATAGGCAACGAAAAATAGAATAGAAAAGGATAACGCAAGACCACCCAACCAAACTAAAAGGTGATTAATAAAGGCGATCCATGCCTGACCACTTGGCATGACCTTTGTGGCACGCAAGGCATCATTAACTTTTTCTGCGGGAATAGTTTGCTGCTCGATAAGCGCAATAAGCTGACTGCGAACTGACATCTTCATATCTAAGTAAAACCACCACATCCATATAATGTTGGTTTAATATCCTACAGTTCTAAGCAGATGTCTACTTTGATTAAGAAATAAAGACTGTAATTACTTTTTTATGAGCGCGTCGTAAGCCATTGCTTACAAAACACGATGTTATAATACTAAAAGATCGAATAACGATTAAATTTCAAAACAACGCTTCCGTGCTTTAGAGCGGCGCAATGATTCAATGCGTAAGCTAACACGGCGAATGCGTTCATCTTCTTTGTATTTTTTATACTCAGGATAAGCAAGTAACGCATAGCCAAGCGGGATCTCCGTCAGTGGAAGTTCATCAGGAAATATATCAAACAAAGTGACCCCTGTTGTTGTTAACCATATTGCTGCACCAACTTTCGGATCACTATAAAAATCAGGTGTTGTACGATAGGTTAGCGGTGTCAAACCCACAATCTCATCATCTAATGCAACACACGTTTTTAGATTATCACCCGTATGAGGTGTTGGTGTTTGTGGTTCAGGGTAAAGGTATTTATCAACGTCAGGAATCTGAATTTGTGAAAAATCAAAACTTTCCGATTGAGATTCAGAATTGTCTTCTGCGACAACAACGCCAGACCATCCCAAGCTCAAACTGATGCATAAGAATATTATACGTAAGACTGCCATGACACGCTCCTAGGTCTGTTAAGTAACCTTCTATATAGAGTATGTCGGCAAAAAACCGCCCGACTTGAGTGCCGAGCGGTATAAAGTGGTTTATTTAGCTAATTTCAACAACATAGCATTCAAACGAGCAACAAATCCTGCTGGGTCTTCAAGTTGACCACCTTCTGAAAGCAGTGCCTGATCAAAGAGAATTTTCGACCAATCACCAAATTGCGTGTTATCAGACTCTGCTTTTAAAAGCTCAACCAAGGCATGGCTTGGGTTGATTTCAAGAATCGGCTGCATGCTTGGCATTTCTTGGCCTGCTTCCTTGAGGATACGCTCAAGGTTGCCACTCATGTCGCTGTTTTCAGAAACAAGACAGGCAGGTGTGCTCGTTAAACGATGTGTTACGCGCACCTCTTTAACAGCATCACCTAGCGCTTCTTTCATACGGTCAGTAAAATCTTTGTTCTCTTCTTCGGCGGCTTGTTGCTGTTCTTTCTCTTCCTTATCTTCAAGATCACCAAGATCAAGATCGCCCTTCGCAACCGATTGCAGAGGTTTGCCATCAAATTCTGTTAGTGATGAAACTAACCACTCATCAACACGTTCGCTTAATAGTAAAACTTCAATACCTTTATTGCGGAATACTTCAAGGTGTGGGCTATTCTTTGCACCACTAAAACTATCAGCGGTAATAAAGAAGATCTTTTCCTGCCCTTCCGGCATACGTTCTACATATTCTTGTAAAGAAACAGTTTGTGCTTCTTCATCTGTTTTGGTTGTCGCGAAACGTAACAACTTAGCAATCTTTTCTTTGTTACCCGCATCTTCAGCAGGACCTTCTTTCATTACGCGACCAAACTCGTTCCAGAACGTTGTATATTTTTCTGGATCGTTTTTAGCGATACCTTCCAGCATACTCAGCACTTTCTTTACTGAACCTGAACGCATACTGTCGATAGCTTTATTATGTTGCAAGATCTCACGCGATACGTTCAAAGGAAGATCAGCTGAATCAACAACGCCACGAACAAAACGCAAATATTGCGGCATAAGTTGCTCTGCATCATCCATAATAAAGACACGGCGCACATAAAGCTTGATGCCATGCTTTGTGTTTCTATCCCATAAATCAAATGGTGCTTTTGATGGCACATACAACAATGAGGTGTATTCAATATTGCCTTCTACACGGCTATGCACATGACAAAGCGGATCTTGGAAATCATGACCAACATGTTTGTAAAATTCATTGTATTCTTCATCACTAACTTCGTTCTTAGAACGTGCCCATAAAGCCGATGCACTGTTAACCATTTCTAATTCAGGGGCTGGAATTTCTTTCTCTTTATCATCATCGCCCATTGCTGGAGCCGGTTCTGACCACATTTTAATCGGCAAGCTAATATGATCTGAATAAGTACGGATGATATGACGTAACCGGTGACCATCAAGGAATTCATCTGAATCATCACGGACATGTAAAGTAATCGTGGTACCACGTGATGCTTTGTCTATAGTTTCTAAAGAAAAATCACCTTCACCTGCTGACTCCCAACGCACACCGTGTTCTGCGGTTGTCCCTGCACGACGTGTTTCAACAGTCACTTTATCGGCAATAATAAATGCGGAATAAAAACCGACACCAAATTGGCCAATCAAATTCGCATCGCTAGCTTGATCACCACTTAAGGCTTCAAAGAATTGCTTGGTACCAGATTTGGCAATCGTACCGATATTATCAATCACTTCTTGGCGGTTCATGCCAATGCCGTTATCCGCAATTGTAATGGTATGAGCATCCTTGTCGAAATCGACGGTAATGGCCATTTCAGCATCGTCTTCCATGAGGGCGTCATCAGACAATGATTCAAAGCGCAATTTATCGCAGGCATCTGAGCCATTTGAGACCAATTCACGTAAAAATATTTCTTTATTACTGTACAGGGAGTTAATCATCAGTTGCAGCAATTGCCGCACCTCAGTTTGGAACTCCATGGTCTCTTTATGCGCTTCAACGGTCATGACTGGTCTTGCCTCCGGAAATATTTAGCTAAATAGGTTGTTATCGCTGCTAGATGGGGTTAATAGCATATGATTTCAAGACCAATACCATGAATTTGCCCTTTTTTAGGCAAGCTTGTTAATATCACTTCATGCAAATCAATACGATTGCCAGCCAACCCTACCCTGACCAGCGTCCTGGCACTTCTGGCCTACGTAAAAAGGTCACTGTCTTTCAACAAGAACACTACCTCGAAAACTTTGTGCAATCTCTATTCGATGCGCTTGATGGCTATCATGGTAAAACGCTCGTACTCGGTGGCGATGGTCGTTTTTTCAATTTAACCGCTATTCAGATCATTATTCGTATGGCGATTGCTGCAGGCTTTGGTCGACTTATGATTGGACAGAATGGCCTATTATCAACACCGGCTATCTCACATCTTATTCGTAAAAACGAGGCCTTTGGCGGTATTATTCTTTCAGCCAGCCATAATCCCGGTGGCGCTGACGGCGATTTCGGCATCAAGTTCAACACAGCAAATGGCAGCCCTGCACAGGAAGAATTAACAGATGCCATTTTTGAATTAAGTAAAAAGAACCAACATTACCATATTGCCGATACACCAGAGATCCCCGTCGATAAAATATCTCAACATATTATGGGCAACACCACTATCGACATTATTAATCCTGTTGCTGACTATACCGAATTGATGCAGGCGTTATTTGATTTTACGAGCATAAGAAAGCACCTCGCAGGAAATTTCCACGTTTGCTTCGATGCCATGCATGCCATCACCGGCCCTTATGCAAAATATGTATTAGGCGAACAACTCGGTGTTGCTGACAATGATTTACTCAACTGTATTCCTAAACCTGATTTTGCAGGTGGGCACCCCGACCCTAATCTTACTTACGCACATGAACTCGCAGAGCTTATGCTAAGTAAGCATGCACCTGATTTTGGTGCGGCCTCTGATGGTGATGGCGATCGCAATATGATTCTGGGTGCACAATGTTTTGTTAATCCTAGCGATAGTCTTGCCATTATTGCCGCCAATGCACATTTGATTCCAGCCTATAAAAAAGGTCTTGCCGGTGTCGCACGTTCAATGCCAACCAGTGCTGCAGTAGATGTTGTCGCTAAAGAACTGGGAATTGAATGTTATGAAACGCCTACAGGCTGGAAATTTTTTGGCAATCTTCTCGATGCAGGAAAAATCACACTATGTGGCGAAGAAAGTTTTGGTACAGGTTCAGATCATGTGCGCGAAAAAGATGGCCTTTGGGCAGTGCTGTGTTGGCTGAATATAATTGCGGTACGTAAACAGTCAGTAGCTGAAATATTGACAGAACACTGGCAACATTTTGGTCGCCATTTTTATACTCGGCATGACTATGAAGCTATCGATAGTGATGCAGCAAATGCGCTTATCGAACACCTACTCAATAATTTAGTTAATCTCATAGGACAACAATACGGAAATTATGAAATAACTACTGCTGATGATTTTACATACACAGATCCTATTGATAACAATATAAGTGAGCATCAAGGAATACGGCTACTTTTTGAAAATGGTGCGCGAATTATTTTCAGGCTTTCTGGCACAGGCACTAGCGGTGCAACCTTACGTGTATATATCGAAGATTTTTGTGACGATATATCACGCCACCATGAAGATACTCAGCAATATTTAAAACCCTTAATCGATATCGCCGATAAAATTGCCGGCATCCATACCAGAACCGGCATGGATGTCCCGACTGTCATTACCTGAACATACCCTTAGAATAAGCCTTTTAAGCTATCACCAAGCTGATCACCCAGTTTATCGGTAATGGCTCCTTTCGCCTTTTCTTCTAGAGCTGCTTTGGCTTCTTCCGCTGTTTTGCCGAGGTACTGTTGGGCACCTAATTCAGCGACAGCCGTAGTCGTTTTTGAGATCAATACCTTTGTCACTTTCTCTGCAATTTCACCTGCTGTTGCGCCACCATCATCTTTACCAAGATCATTTAATTGAATACGTGGAATATTTGCAGATAAATCTTTACCCCCTAACGCAGCAATACGAGCATCAACTTCTGCACCATCAATTACAAACTTGCGAATAATTAACTTAACCTCGTTACCCGACTCTTTGCTCTCGCCATCAGACTTTAGACCAGCTGTTGCTTTCTGCACATTCTGTTTTAAAACATCCAGATTTGAATCACCCTTATCGTTTATCTCATAAAATATTTGTGGTGATTTAACAATAACTTTATCAATCACAACAACATTCTCTGTTACTGTTTTAGGATCAACGGCAACAGTTACCGAACCTAATGTGAATATTTGTTTTCGAGAAAAACCTGCTGGACTCGCAACTTGCAAGTCAGATATTGTGCCTTCACCTGACGACAGGGTTAATTTAACACCACCCACCTCAACCTTGGTCTGCGTTACTTCGGTGCCAGCCTTTTCAATACCTGCCTCAATCAATCCATCAAGCGAAGAAAAAAGAAATACACCCGCAGCAATAGCAATAACCACAACTGCTGTAATAATTATTGATAGGATTTTCATTTTCAAGTTCCTTATATTATTTTATGTTAGGTTATTCCTCTCGAACCTAAGCGTCAACACATAACATCCACACTCAAGCATAAAAAAACCGGTACTGAATATACCAGCACCGGCTTCTTAATCGCGCTTACACAAAAACCTATTTTGCGTAATAGGCCTGCGCAGCTTTCACTGCGGCACCGCTGTTAATTGAAGCCCCCATATCCGTTAACACTGCATCAAGTGACTGCAAACAGAATAGTACGTTACGTTGGTTCGCCGCATAACCCATTAGGCCAACACGCCAAACCTTACCCGCTAATGCACCCAAGCCAGCACCAATTTCAAGATCATATTCACTTAACAAGCGGCCACGAACTGCTGCTTCGTCTACACCATCAGGAATAGTGACTGAGTTTAGTTGTGGCAAACGACTTTCTTCATCAACAATAAAGTTTAATCCCATTGCTTCAAAACCATCACGCAATGCAGCATGGTGGTGTGCATGGCGCTGCCATGAATTTTCAATACCTTCTTCTTGTAAAACAACCAATGATTCATGTAAACCATATAATGCATTAATCGGTGCGGTATGATGGTAAGCACGCTTAGCACCCCCACCCCAGTAACCCATCACTAGGTTTAAATCGAGGAACCAACTTTGTACTTTGGTCTTGCGATTTTTAATCTTTTCAAGTGCAGCATCATTAAAACTGATAGGAGAAAGACCCGGAGTACACGACAAACACTTCTGTGTACCGGAATAAATTGAATCAATCCCCCACTCATCTACTTTAAGTGGTGTGCCGCCTAATGAAGTCACCGCATCAACAATCGTTAAACAATCATACTTATGTGCAATCTCACATAATGTTTTTGCATCCGATTGTGCGCCGGTTGACGTCTCGGCATGTACAAAGGCAACAAGACATGCATCTGGGTTCGCTTTTAACACTTCTTCCAGCTTAGCAGGATCAACCGGTTTTCCCCAATCATCCTCAACAAAAATAGCTTCGCCACCACAGCGCTCAACATTTTCAGTCATGCGCATACCAAATACACCATTGCGACAAACAATCACTTTATCACCTGGCTCTACCAGGTTAGCAAAACAGGTTTCCATGCCGGCTGAGCCGGGTGCCGATACCGGCATGGTTAATTGGTTCTTGGTTTGAAAGGCGTATTGCAATAATCCCTTCATGTCATCCATTAGATCGATAAAAACAGGATCAAGGTGGCCAATTGTTGGTCGTGACATTGCTTCCAAAACACGTGGATTCACGTCAGAAGGCCCTGGGCCCATTAAGGTACGTTTAGGGGGATGAAATGACTTGCTACTCATGTTAATGCCTCTTAGCATGTATAAAATAATGTCTGGTTGTATGAACGCGCGCTAGTGTGTCGTAAACGCATCCAAATTTCCAATTTAAAAGGCCTCATAGCCATGCAATATGTACGGACTTTCAATACCTTAGGTATTGATGATATTGAAATTGTTGGTGGAAAAAATGCTTCTCTCGGTGAAATGATTACTGAGTTAAGCCCACTGGGAATACGCATTCCTGATGGTTTCGCCACTACAGCTGACGCCTATTGGCATTTTCTTGACCACAATGGCCTGCGTGATCCTATTACAAAATTACTCGCCGAATTGGATGTCCGCAACATTAAACAACTCGCAAAAACGGGTAAAAAGATTCGTAACTGGTTCTTAGCAGCCAGCCTACCTCCTGACCTCGCCGATGAAATACGCACTGCCTATGCTGATATGACAAAGCAATATGGCATGGTACCGGATGTCGCTCTTCGATCTTCTGCCACCGCAGAAGATCTCCCCGGTGCTTCTTTTGCTGGCCAACAAGAAACCTATCTAAATGTACACGGAGAGGCCGAAGTACTGACCACTTGTTTAAAAGTCTTTGCTTCTTTATTTACTGATCGCGCTATCGCCTACCGTGTTGACAAAGGTTTTGAACACATGAAGGTGGCCTTATCCATCGGCGTACAGAAAATGGCGCGTTCTGATCTTGGCGTATCCGGTGTTATGTTCACACTTGATACCGAGAGCGGCTTTCGTGACGTAGTTTTAATCAACGCAGCGTATGGTTTAGGTGAAAATGTTGTACAAGGTGTGGTGAACCCAGATGAATACCATGTATTTAAACCTAATCTTGACGAAAAACATCACCCCATCATAAAACGGCAACTAGGCGACAAAGCACTACGTATGATCTATGACGATACGGGTGGAATTAAAAACGTTGATGTTCCAGACAGCGAACAATCTCAATTTGCACTGAATGAAGATGACATCGTCGCACTTGCGCAACAAGCCATTGTCATCGAACAACATTACTCAGCACACCATGGTCGTGACCAACCGATGGATATTGAATGGGCCAAGGATGGCCGTGATGGCCTACTCTATATTCTCCAGGCGCGCCCTGAAACAATTCATAGCTCAGATAGCCACGCGCATTTTGAACGATATATCCTAGAGCAACGCGGTGAAGTGCTTTGCTCGGGAAAAAGTATTGGCCGCAAAATTAGCCAAGGCAAGGTGCGTGTTATTCAACATGCCAGCGAAATGCATAATCTAGTTGCAGGTGAAGTACTTGTCACGGATATTACCGACCCTGATTGGGAACCGATTATGAAAATCGCATCGGCGATTATCACCAATCGCGGTGGCCGCACCTGTCATGCTGCAATCATTGCTCGTGAACTTGGTATACCGGCGATCGTTGGCTGTGGTAACGCATCAACAAGCCTGCAATCAGGACAAGAAGTCACCGTATCTTGCGCAGAAGGCGATACAGGTAATATCTATGCAGGTTTATTACCCTGGCATACCGATACCATTAAACCCTTTCATGGTGAACATCCGAAGACAAACCTCATGCTCAATGTCGGCGATCCTGAACAAGCTTATAGCCTTTCACAATTACCTGCTGATGGCGTAGGGTTGGCACGTCTTGAGTTTATTATTAATCACTCTATTGGTATACATCCACGCGCATTATTAGAACCCGATACCGTTGATGCTATTACTCACGCTGAAATTAAAAAGCGTAGTGCAGCATATACTGAACCACGGCACTTTTATGTGCACCGTCTTGCCGAAGGTATCGGCACGATTGCAGCCGCATTTTCACCACGCCCAGTTATTGTGCGGCTAAGTGATTTTAAATCAAATGAATATGCAGCTATGCCAGGCGGTCATGCCTTTGAACCTACGGAAGAAAACCCAATGCTCGGTTTTCGTGGCGCATCACGTTATCCATCTAAACAGTTTACTGAATGTTTTAAAATGGAGTGTGAAGCTCTCTGCCGAGTACGCGACAACATGGGGCTGAGCAATTTGGCCGTGATGGTACCCTTTGTTCGCACCCTTGATGAAGCCAAGCAAGTACTCCAATTAATGGCAGACAATGGGCTCGCGCGTGGTAAAAATAATTTAAAAATTTACCTGATGTGTGAAACTCCTGCCAATGCATTACTAGCTGATGAATTTCTTGAACACTTTGACGGCTTTTCGATTGGTTCAAATGATCTAACCCAATTAACCCTTGGCGTTGATAGGGACTCCTCATTAGTAAATGACTTTGATGAGCGTAACCCAGCGGTGCTAAAACTGATGGAAATGGCAATTGATGCCTGTAAACAAGCAGAAAAATACATTGGTATCTGTGGACAGGCTCCGTCAGATTACCCTGAAATTACCCATTGGCTTGTTGCAAAAGGCATAAATTCAATATCATTTAACCCAGATAGCCTAGCGATCATGTATGACACCGTAAAAAATGCCGAATCCACAGAAAACTGAAACTACCCAGTCTGGCTTGTTTAGATTATCCTAGCACCATGCAAGAACAACCAGACACATCCGGCTACTACGGTGATCGTGAAGCCCTCGCCAGTGCCCTGCAATCTGTTTTACCGGTAAGTGCGGTGCTCAGTCATCCAGAAGCACTTAAAGCCTATGAATGTGACGGCCTTTCTGCCTATCGTTCTATACCTTATATAGCTGTTTTACCCGAGACAGTTGAGCAGGTTCAGCAGGTGTTAAAAATATGCAAACGACTACAAACACCCGTTGTTGCCCGAGGTGCTGGCACCGGGTTATCAGGTGGTGCGCTACCACATGAACGGGGTGTGTTACTTAGTCTTGCCAAGTTTAAACGCATTTTGGAGGTCGACGTCGCAAATCGTTGTGCCCGCGTTGAACCCGGTGTCCGTAATATTGCCATCAGCGAAGCAGTGAAATCACATGGGCTTTATTATGCGCCCGATCCTTCATCACAGATTGCCTGTAGTATTGGTGGTAACGTTGCAGAAAATTCAGGTGGTGTGCACTGCCTTAAATATGGCCTTACTGTTCACAATATCCAACAAGTAAAAATACTCACCTTCGATGGCGAGTTACATACTCTTGGTAGTTCAGCTTTAGATTCATCAGGTTATGATCTACTTGCACTTATAACAGGTTCTGAGGGTTTGCTGGGAATTATTGTAGAGATCACTGTTAAATTATTACCAAAACCCGACACGGTACAAGTATTGCTCGCTTCTTTTAATGATGTTGCAGCAGCCGGTGCATCCGTTGCCAATGTCATTGCCGCAGGCATCATTCCTGCCGGCCTTGAGTTAATGGACAACGCGGCCATTCGCGCGGCTGAAGATTTTGTCAACGCGGGTTATCCAACTGATGCAGCGGCAATCTTAATATGTGAAATAGACGGTCCTGAAGATGATGTAGCAGAGCAAGTGCAACGTGTTAGCGATGTATTTAAAAAATCTGGCGCTAGTGAAGTTCGCATTGCCCACAATGAAACCGAATGCAAGCAACTGTGGGCTGGGCGCAAAGCGGCCTTCCCTGCCGTTGGCAGAATTAGTCCTGACTATTACTGTATGGATGGCACCATACCGCGACATCAACTTGCTGCCGTGCTCACTCGCATAACTGATCTTTCAAATGAATATGGGTTACGTGTTGTCAATGTATTCCATGCTGGCGATGGTAATTTACATCCATTAATTCTTTATGATGCCAATATTGAAAATCAACTCGAACAAACCGAAGAACTTGGTAGAAAAATACTTGAAGCCTGCGTTGATGTGGGCGGTACAATCAGCGGAGAACATGGTGTTGGTGTCGAAAAACTCGATGCTATGTGCGTTCAATTTAACGCGGTTGAATTACAACAACTACATGCTGTAAAACAGGCCTTCGATCCTGATGGCTTACTAAATCCAGGTAAGGCTGTACCTACATTACACCGATGCGCAGAATTTGGTGCAATGCATGTTCACCATGGTGAGCTTTCCTTCCCTAATATTGAACGTTTTTAATATGATTGTAATAAAACGCAACCTACTCAGTTTATGCGCTTTCAGCATTTTATTGTTATTAACAACGCTGAGTCTTGCTGCTGAGAAAAAAACAAAACTCGTTGGTAACATTGATGAGGCAACAGGGCAATATAACGCTGTCGATAACAGCTTTCAGGTTACCGTTCCGGTTTCTGGTACGCGAGCTTATGTTCTAAACAGCGTGACGGATGTATTTACCGCAAGAGGAACACTGCTTTCAATCAAACCGACAGAAAATGGTGGCACTTACCGCCTTGAAATATCCCATGCGGTTGATAAAGATGAGCGTAAAACACCTTTCGCACAAGCCAGTGCAACTGCTTTTGATTGGTATCGACGTCTTGCTATTCGCTCATACCGAAGTCCCTTGGTTGAGGTAAATACTTACACCTTCGAGTTAGATGGTAAACAATCGATTGCGGCAATCTATAAACAGTTTGCTACTGACTCGCAAGGCCCACGCTTCCATCTTTTTTACCTCACTGATTTTGGTAATAAGCTTGCTTTTGTTTGGACAGATATTTCTCTACCGGCTGAAGACATAAGCGTTGAAGAAGAAATAATAACTGGCCGCGCCGAACAGGCTAAAAAAAGCATCGCCATGCTCCAATCATTAACCTTTAATTGAATTATTATGTCCTCCGATATTAGTAACGATATTCAAAAACAACTTGAGCATGCCTTTGACAATGCTACTGCCGTTAATATTAAAGGTCTCGGCAGCAAAGACTTTTATGGTCGCCGTACTGATGCCAACATAGAAAAATTAGAAACCAAACAACACACGGGCATTATCGATTACCAACCAACTGAATTAGTTGTTACTGCACGTTGTGGAACGCCTATTAGCGAAATTGAAGATCTGTTATCTGAGAAAAACCAAATGTTTGCCTTTGAGCCCCCGCAATTTAATCAACAAGGTAGCATCGGTGGCATGATCGCCTGTGGTTTATCTGGACCAGCTCGACCTTATGTTGGTTCGCTACGTGATGCGGTGCTTGGAATTACCTGCCTAAATGGTAAAGCAGAAAAATTAATCTATGGCGGGCAAGTAATGAAAAACGTTGCAGGCTATGATATTTCGCGACTCATGACAGGTGCAATGGGTACACTCGGTGTGACATTAGATGCATCAATCAAGGTGATGCCCAAACCCGAAAATGAAATAACACTCAAACTAGAACAAACGGCCGAACAAGCCATGCAAACTTGGTTAAAACTAAGCAAACAAGCCTTAGCTATTTCTGCTAGTTGCCACATAGATAACACTCTATATATACGCTTGTCTGGTAATACCTCCGCTGTTAAACATGCCACGACAATAATTGGTGGCGAGCGCGCTGAAAATCAAAATATATTTTGGCAAGAGATCCGAGATCATCAACACGAATTCTTTAATGATTCTCGGCCACTTTGGCGGTTATCGCTTGCACCCGCCACTTTGTTATTAAATTTATCGGGTGACACATTAATCGATTGGGCTGGCGCGCAGCGATGGATTAAAACACATGAACCTGCGAATGTAATCCGTTCCCTCTGTGAATCACATGGCGGACATGCCACGTTGTTTAACCCAATAGATAACAATATCGAAGCATTCCACCCGTTAGCTGATGGCATAGCTGTATTACATAAAAACTTAAAACAAGCCTTCGACCCTGCAGGTATTCTTAACCCTCAACGCATGTCGTCAGAAATTTAATATGCAAACGATCATTCATAAAAGCCTAAAGAAACATCCTGCTATTAACGAAGCAGATAAGATCCTACGCAGCTGTGTACATTGTGGTTTTTGTAATGCGACCTGCCCCACCTATCAGTTATTAGGTGATGAGCTTGATGGGCCACGCGGCCGTATTTATTTAATGAAGCAAATGATTGAAACGGGTGAAAGTTCATCAGAAACATTGAGTCATTTAGATCGCTGTTTGACTTGCCGAAATTGTGAAACCACCTGTCCTTCAGGTGTTCACTATGGTCGCCTACTCGGTATCGGTAGAGAGCTTGCGGAAAAAAACAGTCCACGCAAGCCAACGGACATACTCATTCGTTGGCTGTTACGACAAATCATTCCCTATAAAAAAAGAATTGGCCTTATTATAAAGCTTGCCATAAAACTTAAGGCCATTTTGCCAAAATCTATTCAGCGACAATTACCAGAAGATTTACATAACGATGTTCAACTTGAACGACACCAACGAATAGTGATCCTACCAACAGGCTGTGCACAAGGTGCTTTCGCACCCGACATCAATGCAGACTGCCGTACTATTCTCGACAAACTTGGCATTACCGCCATTGAAATAGATGCCGACACCTGTTGTGGCGCAATGAGTGAACATATGGCGCAAACAGATGAAGCGCATAGATTCATTAAACAAAATATCAATGCATGGTGGCCAAGCATCGAAGCAGGTGCTGAGGCGGTCATTAGTACCGCAAGCGCCTGTGGCCTCATGATCAAGGATTATGCTGAGTTATTAAAAAACGACCCTGACTATGCCGTAAAAGCCGCACGCATATCATCGCTATGCGTCGATATCAGTGAGTACCTTTCTCAACAAGACTTAAGCCTTTTAGATAAAAATAAAACCGGGCGCATTAGTTTTCATTCACCTTGCACCTTGCAACATGGACAAGGAATCACTGGGCAAGTCGAAAAGCTACTCCGCCAGGTTGGTTACGATTTAATTGATTATAATGATGCACATTTATGCTGTGGATCAGCTGGCGCCTATTCTATTTTACAGAAGTCTATTTCAAAAAAATTATTAACGAACAAACTTGACAACCTTTTACATAATCAACCTGATGCTATTGCTACTGCCAACATTGGTTGTTTACTGCACATGCGTAGCGGAACGAGCACGCCTGTTGTGCATTGGTTACAGTTACTTAATTCAAATGCTCAACTAGATTCGAATATCGATTGAAATAATTCAGGATAACTTTTCTGCAGGTATTGTAAATCATCGGGACGATCAATATCTCGTTGACTTGCAAGCTCGCTCCAACGTAGTCCTGCAGCCTGCAAACGAATACGTGTTGTTTCCAATACTTGCTCCGTCCCCCATTCGATATCAGAAAAAACATCCTCTGCCACTATCGAAAAACCAATTAACACATAGCCACCATCATCGGCTGGACTCAGAACAACATCCAAACCTAATTTCAATTGATTAATCGCCTGTGTAACAACTTCAGTATCAATGCTTGGACAATCTGTTCCAATAATAATGGCGTAAGAAAATTTCTTGAGTGACTGCTTTACGGCAAATGCCATACGCTGCCCAAGGTTAGCACCCTGCTGGGCATGTAATAGCATCCCATACTGATTCACCTTCTCCTTTATATAGGAATGAGATGTATCCGTTGCCCATAATTGGTTTTCCCAATCAGTAGACTGTGTTTGCAAAATACAGTGTTGAAGTAAGCCCTCGTGAACACGACAAGCTTGTTGCTCACTAAGCTCTGGTGCTAAACGCGTTTTTACCTTCCCGATAATCGGCGCCTTTGTAAATATACATAAACACGCCTCTGTCATTTCGGCACGCGATTGTATCGTTTAGCAAGTACAGCAGGATTCGCACCGAAAAAGTAACGTAATCGCAATGACCACATTAATAATATCGTGCGAAAGATGCCATTTTCTCTCCAACGCCGGCTTGATGTTGTGACAACATCCGTGTTGCAGTGTGGCCAAGCTGTTCTGCGTAACCTACTACTTAGACTGATGTCTTCCATTAAAGCGATATCAGGAAAGCCACCGACTTGATTAAAGGTTTCTTTATATACAAAGATGACTTGATCACCCGTCGCTATGCCCGTCAAGCGTGAGCGTAGATTCATCATCTTGGCTATTAACTTAAACAAAAACGTATCACCCGATAAACGAACATCAAAACGCCCCCATTTTATGGATTCATTTTTGAATACCGGTTGCATGGAATTCATTGCTGTTTCAGGTAATAAAGTGTCAACATGCAAAAACATTAACCAAGAATGCTGTGCGAGCAACGCGCCTTTGTTCATTTGTGCTGCACGCCCTTTAGTTGCAACAATAACCTCATCAGCTAATGGTATTGCAATATCTACACTCGCATCATGACTACCACCATCCACCACAATCACTTCGTGACCCGCAGTACGCCATTGCTGTAAAACCACCAGTTGCTCACGTAGATGCTCCGCTTCATTTAATACCGGAATAATAATCGAACAAAGACACAATTCACTCATTGAGTGCGCCACCACAACTACTTCCTTGCCCAGCTGTGCATCCATAACAATGATCGGCAATCATAATACTTCTATCGGCAATATCAGAGTCTAGTAATGATGATAAATGCAGCTTATTACTTTTCTCATCAACAAGTGGCATATCTAGCATTTGATTAAAATCACAATCATAAACATAACCTTGCCAATCAACGCTCAACATACTTCGACACATGACTGACTTGAGGTTATCTGCCTGATAGGCACCTTTTAATAGATTCATATACTCATGGAATAATCCTTTTGAAATCAACATGCTGCCAAAACGTTGAATCGGCATATTTGCCAACGTGAATAATTGGTTGAATGAAATGCCATATTCAGATGCAAGGTGGCGTTTATAATCCGCCTCTAATTGTTGTTGCGCAGGGGGCAAACTGGCATCTTGCGGATTAAAGACCAAATTTAAGCGCAAGTTAGTGTGACGTTGCCCATAACCTAGTTTATTTAACTGTTTTAACCCTGCTAAGCTTTGTTCAAAGACCCCCTTCCCTCTCTGCTGCTCAACATTCTCTTTCATGTAACAAGGTAATGATGCGATCACCTCAACCTCATTAGTCGCTAAAAAGGCAGCCAAATCTCCTTGGCCTTCTTCTTCAAGAATGGTGAGATTACAACGGTCAATAACGTGTACGCCTAATCGACGCGCTTGCTCTACTAAATAGTGAAAATTGGGGTTTAATTCAGGGGCGCCACCTGTTAAATCCAATATTTTTACCGATTTTGCTTCTAAAAATGTCAGCACTGTCTCAATACCATCTGCATCCAGCGCCTCTGTACGCTTTGGACCTGCATTCACATGGCAATGAAGACACTGTTGATTACAGCGATACCCCAAATTAACTTGCAAAGTTGTCAACAATCCACGCCGCAATGGCGGAAAATCAGTTTCTTTTAATAGAGGGTATGTGGGCAACATGAATAAAACCTATATAAATACACGTCAGTATTCTACTTAAATTTAAAGTCATACTTTTACATATTGTTTCACTATTTAACCTAATAAACACAAAATATATAAGTTTTTCTTGCCATCAAACGGCAAGAAAAAAATTCCTAAGTCCATAAATTCAACCTTTTCAAAAAACAAAACCTTATTTTTCAATGGATTAAATATGGCATAGCTATTGCTTATTAACCAACGAAGATATTTTAAAAGATATAAACCTACTTCGAACAAATAAAGTTAAAGCTTTGAAATACGGTGTCGATAACGCAGTTGAAGTCAGGGTTATGTATCAATAAATGGATTTTAACTGATTACGAAATTAAGTGAGCTGCATATGAGTGATGACAAAAAAGAACCGCAAGTTGTTAACTGTCAAGGTTCTCTGGATATATCCATTGTGACCGATCTCGGTAATGAACTAAAACTCGCACTCGACAATGGTCAATCTATACAACTACAAGCAGCCGAAGTTAGTAAAGCAGATGCAGCAGCTTTACAACTCTTATGCGCCTTTTTCCTTGATGCACAAGTACATGGCATTAATGTTGAATGGATTGAACCTAGTGAACAACTTGTTGCTGCAGCATCGCTATCTGGTTTAGACGAACACCTCGGTTTAAAAGAAAAGACGCTGCACTGAGCTTAATGCAGCAGTAGTAATATTATTTAGGAGAATAAAATGGCAAGTATTCTTGCAGTTGATGATTCAGCTTCAATGCGTCAAATGGTGTCTTTCACTCTAAAAGGTGCAGGATATGAGGTAACAGAAGCCAAAGACGGCATAGAAGCGCTTCAAATAGCCAAATCGAATAGCTACAACCTTGTGATCACTGATATCAATATGCCGAACATGGATGGCATCACTCTGACAAAAGAACTTCGATCACTGCCCACCTATAAATTCACACCCATTCTTACCTTAACAACAGAGTCATCTAGCGAGAAAAAAATGGCTGGGAAACAAGCTGGTGCAACGGGCTGGATTGTAAAACCATTCAACCCTGATCAATTATTAGCAACAGTGAAAAAAGTATTGGGGTGAAACCATGAGCATAGATATGGCACAGTTTCATCAAACCTTTTTCGAAGAGAGCTTCGAAGGTTTGGACATCATGGAGAACGAACTCCTTAATCTTGATGTTGGCAATGCTGATAATGAATCAATCAATACCATATTTCGTTCTGCTCATTCTATAAAAGGTGGTAGTGGCACATTTGGCTTTACTGCTATCGCAGAATTTACCCATGTAGCTGAAACACTACTAGACGAAATGCGTGATGGCGTTCGTCAAATAGATCAGGAGTCTGTTGACTTATTACTTAAATCAGTTGATGTCATGCGTGACATGTTAACCGTATATAAAGACGGTGGCGATATGGATGCCGATAACATCGCTGCTGTACAAACAGAACTTGAAAATTTATTAGGCACTACTGGCTCAAGCGCACCCGCTAGTGGTGCAGCTGACGCTCCTGGCAATGCCGCATCGACAGGTTGGAATATTTTATTTCGACCTCACGTTGAGATGTTACGCACCGGTAACGATCCGGTTCGGATGTTAAATGCACTTTCAGAACTAGGTGACATTAGCGTTACTGCAGATATAAGTGAACTTCCAGCATTCGCTGATCTCAATCCAGAAGATTCATTTATCTCATGGGAAATCACACTCACTGGCGACATTAAAAGAGATGATGTAACAGAAGTTTTTGACTGGGTTGAAGACGAATGTGACCTTGAAATAAAAGCTATCGCTAACGAACCGCCTGCAGCTGAAACTCAAGAAATAGCATCAGTCGAAGATACTGCAGCTACTCAACAACCTATAGCTGCCACAAAACAACCAGCTGCTGCGGCTAAAAAAGGTGGTGGTGAATCTGCCTCTATTCGTGTTGGTATCGATAAGGTTGACGAAATTATTAATCTCGTTGGCGAGCTCGTTATTACACAATCCATGCTTGGACAAATTGGGGGAGAAATTGGTAGCGAGGCTGATCACAACTCCAATAGAATGGAAAAATTACTTGAAGGTCTAGCGCAACTAGAACGCAACACACGTGAAATTCAAGAAAGTGTTATGCGTATCCGCATGCTGCCAATAAGCTTTGTATTTAGTCGCGTACCACGCCTCGTACATGATTTATCTGGCAAACTAAACAAGAAAGTAGAGCTTGTTACACTGGGTGAAAGCACTGAACTAGATAAAACGGTCATGGAGAAAATCGGGGATCCAATGGTGCACTTGGTGCGCAATGCTTTAGACCACGGTATTGAAACACCCGAGCAACGCCGAGAAGCAGGTAAACCTGAGACTGGTACACTAACACTTAATGCCTACCATAAAGGCGGCAGCATCGTTATTGAAATTACCGATGATGGCGCAGGTATCAATAAGGAACGAGTGCTTAATAAAGCCCGCGCTAATGGCCTTGTGGGAGAAAATGAAGTTCTCACTGACGATGCCATAAATGACCTTATTTTTAACCCTGGTCTATCAACAGCGGAAACGTTAAGTGATGTATCTGGTCGAGGCGTTGGCATGGATGTCGTCCGGAAAAATATCAAGTCGCTTGGCGGCAGTGTTCGCGTCGATTCTGTTGAAGGTAAGGGTTCAATATTCACTATCCAATTACCTCTCACATTGGCTATTTTAGATGGACAGTTAGTTAAAGTTGCCGAAGAAACATTCGTTGTGCCATTAGTATCAATTATCGAATCCATTCAGGTTAAATCTGAAAACCTTAATGGTATTGCAGGCAAAGCAGACCTTTATAAATTACGTGATGAATATATACCTGTAATTCGTGCTGATCATGTATTTGGCATGAGTACTAACCACTCCTCACTTAACGACCGTCTCATGGTTGTTGTTGAAGGTGATGGTAAGAAAGCCGGCATTATCGTTGATGATTTACTTGCACAACAACAAGTCGTTATTAAAAGTCTCGAAACAAACTACCAACGTGTTGATGGGCTGTCTGGTGCAACTATTTTGGGTGATGGTACAGTCGCACTCATTTTAGATATAGCCGGCATCATTGATATGTTTAAAGAAAAAAGCGCACCTGTCCCACCTGCACCAAAAGGCAATGGTAGTGACAGCGATATCGCCGACGAAGCGGCATAAGGAGAACCTGCATGACCACACCAGCAACTGAACTCAATTCCATTATCGGTTCTGAACTAGATTCAGATGCAGATCAATTCCTAACCTTTGTTTTAGGTGAAGAAGAATATGGCGTTGATATTCTGCGTGTACAAGAAATTAAAGGCTGGGACTCAGTTACACCCATTCCAAACACACCCGAATATATAAAAGGTGTTATTAATCTTCGCGGCACAATTGTACCCATTGTTGATCTACGACAACGTTTTAGTATGCCTGAAGTTGAGTATGGCCCGATTACTGTTGTGATTGTATTAAAAATAGAATGTGAGGATCGCGACCGCATTATGGGTATTGTCGTTGATGGCGTATCAGATGTTTATGATGTACCTCCAGAAGAAATGAAAGATGCACCGGATTTTGGCAGTGTTGTTGATACTGAGTTTGTTCGTGGACTAGCAACTGTTGATGAAAAAATGATCATCATTTTAGATATTGATCACCTATTGTCAGGCTCAGAAATGCAAGCAACTGACAATATTTCAGGATAATTAAGTAGGAACATTTTTGAGGATATGCGAGTGATAGCAGTGATGAACCAGAAAGGTGGTGTAGGCAAGACAACGACAACGTTGAATCTTGCACACGCGCTTGCCATGTCTGGTAAATCAGTCACCGTGGTTGATATGGATCCACAATCACACCTTACTGCCAGCTTTGGTGCTGAACTTCCGGAACAAGAAGGTATTGACAGCGTTATACGTGGTGATAACAAAATTTCTGATGTGAAGATAAAAGTTCGGGATAACCTTCACCTTATACCTGCGGGTTCAAGATTAGGTGAGTTAGAGCAAATTTCAGTTGGAGGTGCGAAGCGCGGTTGGTTATTAAGTGACTCATTAAAGCGTATTCGCAACCAAGATTACATTTTTATTGACTGCCCTCCATCATCTGGCATGTTAACAATGAATGCCATGCTTGCAGCTAAAGAAATGTTGATTCCTGTTTCGGGTGACTATCTTGCATTACATGGGCTATCTCGTTTGCTCAATATTTTAAAACACGTTGAAGTGCGCTTAAAACATGCAACAAAAAAATGGCTGGTAGTAACACGTTTTCATAGTCGCCGTAAATTGGCTCGCGAAGTACACGATAAATTATTAAATTATTTTCCCGGCCAAGTGTTGGCTACGCCAATTAGGGAAAATGTCTCTCTTGCAGAAAGCCCAAGCTTTGGGAAAAGTATCTTTGAGTACAAAAAATCTAGCAATGGTGCTCAGGATTATCGCGATCTTGCCGATGATTTTCTGAAAGGAAGAACGTTCAAATGATGAATATTAAGAAACCTTCTCAACACAGCAAGACTAGTGTTTTAAAGAGCAAACAAAATCGAATTAGTGCAAAGAAAAATATCCGCATGGATATTCAGAAGTGTCCTGTTAATACGTTATTAACAAGCATATTTTCAGGCATTGCCTGGAACGGCTAGCCATAGGAAACGGAGACCAGAACAATGTCCACAAAGAACAAAACAAAGATGGGCTACGACCCGCTTGCTTGGATGCAAGAGGATGAATCCCCACCGGATAAAAATAAAAAACCTTCCGCCAAAAAGAAAAAAACGGCAAAGAAGCCTATTGCAACGGTCGATTATGTATCGCCATTGGGTCTTGATGTTGAATTACTGGAATCATCATTTGATGCCCTTGCGCCCAGTGCTAACAAACTTGCTAAACGTTTTTATGAAGAACTATTCGCACGCTACCCAGCTGTTAAACCGATGTTTGCGAATACCACACCAGCCAAGCAACAGAAGAAACTCGTTGCAGCATTGGTATTAGTAGTACAAAGCCTGCGCAAACCTGATGCGTTGGTTGAAGTATTAACAAATCTTGGTGGTACACACCAAGGCTATGGCGCTGAGCCGGCACATTATGAAGCCGTTGCGTCTACATTGCTTGATGTTATGGAGGAATTCGCCGGTGACTTATGGACCGACGAAGTACATTCCGCCTGGCAAAAGGCACTTGAAACTATCGCAACCACTATGCTTAACGGATACAAGGATTTAGAGGATAACACCATGGCTAATACAAAAGCAGCAGTAGCAGAAAATGATGATTTAGCAGTAAGAATGCATTCCACAGTTGATGGTGCCGCAACGGCCATTATGATGATTGATCGTGATTTCAACATTACTTATGCAAATGATGCAACGATAAAAATTCTTAAAGACAACGAAGAAGAGCTTCGACGTGTCTACCCTGGTTTTTCTGCTGATAATGTCATGGGCGTGAATATTGATACATTCCATAAAAATCCCGCACACCAACGTCAATTGCTAGCTGATCCAAATAATCTGCCCTACAAAACAGATATCCAAGTTGGTCCGTTGACTTTTGCATTAAATGTCTCTGCACAGATTACTGAAGATGGTGAGTACATTGGTAACTCACTTGAATGGGCCGATGTAACAGAGGCACGTAAGGACGAAGCAAACGTAACTCGCCTACAGGGTACCGTTGATGGCGCCATGACCGCAATCATGATGGTAGACCGCAATTTGGTTATTACTTATGCTAATGATGCAACACTCAATATGCTACGCGCTCATGAAGTCGCATTACAACAAGTTTACCCTGGCTTTAGCGTTAATAACATTATTGGAACCTGTATTGATACATTCCATAAAAATCCTGCTCACCAACGCCAATTACTATCTAACCCTGGTAACCTCCCCTATCAAACAGATATTCAAGTCGGACCATTAAAGTTTGCTCTCAATGTAACAGCAATTATGGATGGCGAAAACTATGTTGGTAATGCTTTGGAATGGACCGATGTTACTGAAGCCCGCGTTAAAGAACTTGAAGTTGCGCGACTACAATCTGCGGTTGATGGCGCAGAAGCGAACTTAATGTTATGTGATGCCGACCTAAACATTACCTTTGCTAATCCTTCTGTGGTAGCCATGTTACGCAATCGTCAAGCAGAATTACGCCAAATTTGGCCTGGACTTGATGTTGATAACTTACTCGGTACTTGTATTGATGGCTTCCATAAAAATCCTGCGCACCAACGTGCCTTGCTAGCTGATCCGTCACGTTTACCAGCAACGGCAGAAATTGAAGTTGGCGGCTTGGCATTCAAAGTCAATGCAACCATGATTAAAGGTCCGAGTGGTGAATACATGGGTAATATGGTGCAATGGACCGATATCACTGAGCAAAAGGACGCTGAGCGACAAATACAGGAATTGATTAATAGTGCGGCTAAAGGTGAGTTGAATAACCGCATTGCACACGAAGACTACTCAGGCTTTATGAAGGGTCTAGGTGAAGGTATTAATTCACTAATGGATGCCGTTGTTGACCCCCTTCAAGGTGGTATGGAAGTAATGCAGTCACTATCGAATGGTGATCTCACAAAAACAATGGATGGTAAGTATGAAGGCGAGTTCGCTGTACTAAAAGACTCAATTAACGGCACTGTTAATAACTTAATTGACGTTGTAGGTAACATACGCAATTCAAGCACCAGCATTGCTTCTGCCAGTAGTGAAATTTCTCAAGGTAATATTAACTTAAGTCAACGCACTGAAGAACAAGCATCAAGCCTTGAAGAAACCGCCTCCAGCATGGAAGAGCTTACAGGTACAGTGAAACAAAATGCCGATAATGCTCGTCAGGCTAATCAACTTGCAGCTGGGGCACGCGACCAAGCTGAAAAAGGTGGTTCGGTTGTTGGTAGTGCCATTAATGCAATGAGCGAAATTAACTCAGCTAGTAAGAAAATCGCTGACATCATTAGTGTCATTGATGAAATTGCTTTCCAAACTAACCTTCTCGCTCTCAATGCGGCAGTTGAAGCAGCACGAGCTGGGGAACAAGGCCGTGGTTTCGCGGTGGTTGCTAGTGAGGTCCGTAACCTAGCCCAACGCAGTGCTGGCGCAGCGAAAGAGATTAAATCCTTGATTAACGACAGTGTTGAAAAAGTTGACGAAGGAAGCCGCCTAGTCAACGAATCGGGTCAAACTCTCGACGAGATTGTTGGTGCAGTTAAGAAGGTAAGCGATATTATTGCCGAAATTGCCGCAGCCAGCCTTGAACAGTCAACTGGTATCGAGCAAGTTAATCAAACCGTATCGCAAATGGATGAAGTAACTCAACAGAATGCAGCCTTGGTTGAAGAAGCCGCGGCAGCAAGTGAATCACTTGATGAGCAAGCACGTGAACTAGATCAACTCATGACCTACTTCAAACTCAGTGGCGCGGATACTAATCGTGCAGCAGCACCACGAGTTGCCTCTGCACCTGTGGCACGACCTGCTGCTCAGAAGAAGGCAGCCCCTGTAGCTGATAACGATAGCGAATGGGAAGAATTCTAAGGAGATAGTTGATGTCAACCTCCGCGCTTGAGGAAATGCGTGATTTTACACTCAGTAATAGTGAGTTTAATCAGATACGGAAACTGGTTATTGAGCATACAGGTATCTCTCTTTCTGATGCAAAGCGAAATTTAGTTTATGGGCGGCTAGCAAAGCGCCTACGTAAAACGAATATTGGGGACTTCGGAAGCTACATCGAGCTTCTGAAGCGCCCTGAAGGTAAGGATGAACTGGCGAATTTTACTAATGCCATTACAACCAACCTAACTTCATTTTTTCGCGAGAACCATCACTTTGAGTTTTTAAAGTCAAACGTATTACCTGATTTGCTCAAGATCAATCGCGACACACAGCGGATCCGCATATGGTCTGCTGGCTGTTCGACGGGCGAAGAACCATACAGTATTGCAATGACCGTTCGTGAAATTATCCCGGAAAGTAAAGATTGGGACATTAAAATTCTCGCGACCGATTTGGACACTAATGTACTCGCTCACGCACAAGCGGGTATTTATTCATTAGAACGAATAAACAATGTTAGCAAAGCTTGTTTAAAACGCTGGTTCTTACGTGGTAAAGGTGAACAGTCTGACTCTATAAAAGTGCGGTCTGAGCTGCAAGATATGATCACCTTTCGTCAACTTAATTTAATGGAACCTTGGCCTATAAAGAACCAGTTCGACATTATCTTTTGTCGCAATGTGGTTATTTATTTTGATAAGCCAACTCAGCGTGTATTGTTTAAACGTTATCATGATGTTCTTAAAGACACTGGGCATATGTTTATTGGTCATTCTGAAACCATGTTTAAAGTCAGCGAAGATTTTAACCTAATTGGCAATACAACCTACGTGAAGAAATAATAAAATGGGCTCATCAGTCACAACCTATGAAAATATGAAAAAAAATTCACGAAGTAGTCTGGCTCCTGCTCTTGAGGGATATGGTCATATTAAACGTTATTGGGACAAAACCAATAACATACATGTTGCAAAGATACTCCCTGGTGAATACTACGTAACAACTAACTATGAACTAATTACTACTGTTCTTGGCTCGTGCATTTCGGCATGTATTCGTGACAGCTTATATGGTATCGGTGGTATGAATCATTTCATGTTACCACTAAGTAAAACTGCTGACGGTGGTGGATGGGGTGGCAATCCAAATAGTTCGTCTACTCGTTATGGTAATTTTGCAATGGAGCACCTGATTAATGGTATTTTAACCAATGGTGGCCAACGCAAAAATCTAGAAGTTAAAATTTTTGGTGGCGGTCGAATTATCAGCCAAATGACTGATGTCGGTGCTAATAACATAAAATTTGTAAAAGAGTATATTGATGCAGAGGCTTTAAATTTAGTTTCAGAAAATGTTGGTGATATATTTCCGCGTAAGGTCCTATATGATCCAAAAACGGGTAAGGTTAAAATGAAAAAACTACGTTCCATGCATAATGATACAATTATCACTCGTGAAACTAGTTACTCGCATCAATTAGAAGATACACCAGTTGAAACTGGTGAAATTGATCTCTTCTAGTTCTATAGCAGAAAGGTAACCAATAAATATGGGTAATAAAAAATCAACCGTACTTATTATTGATGACTCAGCATTAGTAAGACAAATGCTAACAGAGATATTGAATGCCGACCCTCGTCTTGAGGTTATTGGTACAGCATCAGATCCCCTTATTGCGCGTGATAAGATCAAAAAACTACACCCCGATGTACTAACGCTTGATGTCGAAATGCCTAAAATGGATGGCATTACCTTTCTATCAAATTTAATGCGCCTTCATCCTATGCCTGTCATTATGGTGTCATCACTGACTGAAAAAGGTGCCGACATTACTTTACAGGCACTTGAAATTGGTGCTATTGATTTTGTTGCAAAACCTAAATTAGATGTCAAACAAGGCTTACAAAACTACGCAACGGAAATTTGTGACAAAGTGGCAAGTGCTGCAAAAGCAAGAATCCTTGATTCATGGCCTACAGCTACTCCCGCATCAATCAATGCAATTGAAAAACATTCAACAGATGCTGTTCTAGGAAAATCTACGCCACGAAAACTAAAAACCACTGAAAAAATTATTGCCATCGGTGCATCAACTGGTGGTACAGAAGCGATAAAAGAAGTTCTATTACGAATGCCTGCTGATTCACCTGGCACCGTAATTACACAACATATTCCTGCCGCATTTAGTGGGCCATTTGCCACTAGAATGGATAAAAATTGCGCAATGACTGTCTACGAAGCCAGTGATGGCCAACAGATTTTACCCGGCCATGTATATATTGCTCCAGGTGATCAACACCTCATTGTTGAGCGTAGTGGCGCACGCTATATTTGCCGTCTTAACAATGGCCCTGCTGTTAACCGACATCGCCCTTCTGTTAATGTTATGTTTCGCTCTGTAGCACAAAATGTCGGTGCAAACTCGATTGGTGTCATCTTAACTGGTATGGGTGATGATGGCGCAGAGGGCTTAAAAGAAATGCATGATAATGGCGCACATACTATTGCTCAAGACGAAAAAACCAGTGTTGTTTGGGGAATGCCTGGTGAAGCCGTTAAACATGGTGGTGTAGATGAAGTTGTTCCTTTACACAACGTAACCAATAAATTAATTTCCCTGATGAACGAATAATAAAAATAAATCAATTTATCTAACACGGAATTTACTATGCCCATCACAGTTACAAGCAAAGATAACGACAGTGCAATTTACATAAAAGTCATTGACCGTTTTGACTACAGCGTACACAAAGAATTTCGAGCAGCCTACCAAAACACGCCTATCAGCTCTGAATTTATTATTGATATGTCTAGTGCAACTTATATAGACAGTTCTGCCCTAGGTATGTTGTTGTTACTGCGAGAACATCTTGGTGACGATTCGCGTAATAAAATAACCATTAAAGGTTGCAACCCTGAAATCAATAAGATCTTAAACATATCTAACTTCAATAATTTATTTTCTATTACGTAATCAAATTATTAATTTTAAGTGTTGATAATACTTTTAAGGTATCTTTTTCGATAGTTGCTTTATCAGTTTCAGGGAATGCTGTTGCAAGTATTTCAATAATTTCATCTTTCGATATTTGCTCAGATAATAACTCCCATATTCCTGAACCGACCATGTCTAAATGATAAATTGCTTGGCCATCAGAGCTCGTCAAGAAACTCTCTCCATCAATTTTTATCTTTTGTACACCTTTATTTTGTACCAAGCAATCTTTATCCGTTAATTCGGACTCTCTATTTTGTAACTCAAGAGCATATGACTTACTTTCTGCATTTGTAGATTCGCTTGGCCACGATGAAAAGTATTCATTTAAAAGTATGACTGCATCACCCGCACGATCATAATAAATTTTCAAGCACTGAGCTTGTGAAATAGCCTGACTTAACGTTAAAAGTATAAGGGAAGCATCAATCTCGCGGGCAAAATTCTGTTTAATTAACTGTTGAAAGATAACTGCCGCTGGTAGTTCCTCAATTTCAGCATCCCTACCCTCGCGACGCTCCAATAACACAAAGGCACCGACGTCAAATAAAATATCTTTGGTTACCCTTAATTCCTTTTCTAACTCTAGGTATGCGTAACGTTTACCTCGCAACTTCATATGCGACTCAATACTATTTTTACATTCTAAATCAATTGTATCGGGTAATGGTAGGCGTAATCGTGGGGCAACACTCAAGGGTTTTCCTTTACACTCACCAATAGTTAATGGAAAGACGTCATCACAAAAATATTTGCACCCAGCCGCTGTTAAGCATGCCGTTAGTAAACTTTTTCCCGCTCGAAATTGGCTCGGAAAAACAATGGCTCTTCCATTAATAACAACAGATGCCGCATGAAGATAAAGTGCCTCAGAATCACTAAACGATTTTGCCAAAAGAATTTGTGCGACGAGCTCACAAAGAATATCTATCTTGTCAGTGTAGGTCTTAATCTCATTCGACCAAGATCTTGATAAGCGATATTCATTAGATTCAAACTTAATAGAAATGATTGGTGTATCGCGATGTTCGCCAACACTGTAATCCCATTCTGGGAACAATATTGAGAAAGATTCGGTCAAGTGCTCACAATCAATGAAGCACAGAGGATGATTCAAACCCTCAAAATATAGATAAACTGGTTCATTCATATATTAATGAAATCAACCCATCACTCAAGAACCTATTCTTCTCAAAAGGCTCTCAGGGAAAGAGTAAAACTACCCAATGTTGATATTGTAAATTACACAATACCAACATTGGAAGTTACTGTACAAGCTGATGCCTGTACTAGGTCTTAGAAAAAACGTCTAGACTAACCGATAACACCTGGAAGATCTGGGATCACTGGAAGATCTGGCTCAACTGGCAGATCTGAATCACTTGGTGCGCTTGGTGCGCTTGGTGCGCTTGGTGCGCTTGGTGCGCTTGGTGCGCTTGGTGCGCTTGGTGCGCTTGGTGCGCTTGGTGCGCTTGGTGCGCTTGGTGCGCTTGGTGCGCTTGGTGCGCTTGGTGCACTTGGTGCGCTTGGTGCGCTTGGTGCGCTTGGTGCACTTGGTGCGCTACCTGGTGCGCTAGGGGCACTTGCTGCATGAGCTGACTGACTTAATGTGGTCAATACTGGTGCAATATAAGCCGCTGAGGCAACTAAACCGAGTCGAGCAAGCGCTTTACGGCGGCCAGTATCTATCTGTTCGTTTTCAATCTTCTTTTTCATCTTAATCTCCAAATACAATATGTACGAATATTAGTTGATAACATAAAAGAGGCGACCACTCGTTGCTAAACACCGTGATATACCATTTTTTATATCCTTACCTCATTACACGAACCAACTAGGCAAATGGTTCCATTAATTACCGAAAATCGCCAAAATACGGAAACTTGGCTAATTCACTATAAATGACACCGTAGACCCTTTAAAATAAGGAATATTAGATCTTTATAATGTTTACTAACAGTAGGTATATTACAGAAATGTGGGCAATTTAACTGTACAAAATGTCATTTTGTTAACTACGTCACAAAATATACTTATAAAGGTAAAATGGTGTCCCCGGCAGGATTCGAACCTGCAACCTACGCCTTAGGAGGGCATCGCGCTATCCAGTTGTGCCACGGAGACTTGATTATTCGATGGATATAATAAGCGATGTACTTCTAGCTGAAAAGCCCAAACAATGCGCCTTTAATTAGAATTAGCAATACTTAATAAAGGCGATTCATCTGACCAATTTCTAAGCAACTCTTCTACTTCAGAATCTGGAATTGGTTTACTAAATAAAAAACCTTGTACGTATTCACAGTCTCTTTCTCGTAACAACTCAAGTTGTTCTATCGTTTCAACACCTTCAGCAACAACTGTTAACCCCAAACTATGTGCCATTGATATAATTGCGCTAACAATACTTGCATCACCATTATCAGCTTCAATATCATTTACAAAAGAACGATCGATTTTTAAAGTATTGAGAGGGAACTTCTGTAAATAACTGAGTGACGAATAACCTGTACCAAAATCATCAATCGCAATAGCAACGCCCATTTTATTTAACTTGGTCAACGTTATTGCAGCCTGTTCTGCATTACGCATAATAGTGCCTTCGGTTAACTCTAATTCTAAATAGTTTGCTGATAATTCTGTTTCATTTAAAATATTTTTAACAACCGTAGCAATTTTACTACCTTCAAATTGCACTGGCGAAAGATTAACCGCAATAGAAATTTCACCTAGATTATTATCCTGCCATGATTTACACGCATGGCATGCCTTACGCAATATCCAACGCCCCACTTCTTGGATCATACCTGTTTCTTCTAGCAAAGGAATAAATTCAATCGGCGAGACTGTTCCTAATTCTGGGTGATTCCAGCGCAACAAAGCTTCAAAGCCTGTTATCTCTTTCGTTACTAAATCAATTTGCGGCTGATATAACAAAAAGAATTCTTCTCGCTCTAATGCTTTACGTAATGATGATTCTAAGTTAAGCCTATATAAAGACTGTTCATTCATTTTCGCTTCATAATAGCGGTATTTGTTGCTACCACTTTCTTTCGCATGGTGAATCGCGACATCTGCATTTTGTACTAATAATTGAGGGTGATCTGCATCATTAGGATAAAGACTGACACCAATGCTGGTCGTAATAAATAACTCATGATCATCTATATAATACGCTTTTGATAGTGAATGAAGAATTTTCTCAACAATTTTAGAAACATCTTCTTGTAACTTCACATCTTCTAAAATTACTGCAAATTCATCATCACCAAGTCGTGCAACAGTATCACCGTCTCTCGTGCTGGTTAATAGCCGTTCACCAACAGCTTGCAACATGTGATCGCCGCAATCAAAACCTAATGTTTCATTAATATTTTTGAAACGATCCATATCAATCAGCAATACAGCAAGAATATGCCCGCTACGTCGAGCTCGAGGTATCGCTTGCTCAAGACGATCATTAAACAATAAACGATTAGGTAAGCCAGTTAATAAATCATGTTGTGATAAATGATGTAAACGTTCACGCGTTTGCATTTGCTCGGTAATATCTTTACCAGTAGAAATGTAATGCTCCACAACACCACGTTCATTTTTTAATGGTGTAATTGATTTTTCTTCATAATAAAGTGAGCCATCCTTGCGTTTATTAATAAATACATCTTGAAATACATCACCTAAAGAAATCGTATCCCACATCACACCAAAGAAACTATCTTCATGCCTATCTGATTTTAGTATCTTCGCAGAATTACCAAGCGCATCTTCTTTGCTATAACCCGTCATTCTCACAAAACCTGAATTCACATATTCAATAATGCCATGACCATCGCAAATCATCACCGCATCGGTTGTCTGTTCAATAGCCCCGGTTAGTTTTCTCATTTCATTTTCGGCACTACGGTGCTGCCCTCTTAAACGTGCTTCTTTGGTTTCACGTTCAATAGCAGGGATTAACCGTGCTAGCTTGTCTTTCATAATGAAATCATGCGCACCGGCTTTCATTGCCATTACAGCAATCTCTTCACCGATGTTCGCGGAGACAATAATGAAAGGGATATCTTTGCTATGGCGCTTCATGACATTCAGGGCACTGATGCCATCAAAATGGGGCATGGAATAATCTGAAATAATAATATCCCAGGGTTCGCTATTTAATGCAGCCCGCATTGCTTCTTCCGTATCAACACGTGCGTACTCTGGCGCAAAACCACCCTTACGTAACTCCCGTAACAACAGCTCAGCGTCATTTTCCGAATCCTCTACGATAAGAACACGCAATGCTTTCGACACAGTCAAACCTCTTCTCTCAGATTAAATATTTTTATTTTTATTGTCTTAATCAGGGCGCGTTACATAACAACCCGAAGACTCTTAATATAATCGTATAAACCATAAGAATATCAAGTTTTTTGTTCAATAAATTCAAGTGCATTGCCATCAGGATCACGACAAAACAACGCAGCACGGCCAGAAAGGCTTAATGTATAGGCAATTTGAGCCTGAGAAAGTTCATTTTCTAGTAAATTCAGTGACTTAATACGAAAGGCTAAATGGCGGTCTCGCCCGCCATGTTCGGGGCGATTTTCAATCGAATCTGGGTTATCTAATTCCAACAAATGCAGTTGCTGACCAGAACCCAAATCCAGCCATGCACCAGCATAACCTAAATCAGGTCGCTCAGAAATCACTTTAAGATTCAACAAATCTCTATAAAAAACAAGTGCTTGCTCCGTGTCCTTAACAATCAAACTTGCATGATGGAACCGAGTCACCTCAAACATCGCGGCCTACCTCTTCCCGCCGTGCCGCTAAATAGCCAGCTATAAGGATAAGGCCACCGCCCCACCATTCTTGCGGCAACACAACCTCATTGGTTAATAATTGTGCCGAAATAGCGCCTGCAACCAGCTCAAATAACAAAATAACGGCTGATCGCTGTACAGGCATTCGCGCCACACCGTATTGCACCGCCATGGTCATCAACACCATGCCTGCCAAGCCCAATAAGGCCGCTTGCGCGTAAACCCAGCCCGAATCGACCACCGGAACAGCGACATCAATCACTGCAATCCAAATAGCCGCCATGATAGCAACGCCCCACCAAACTGAAGCCGCTTTCGCCATTGCAGCAACATTATTCATCTTTCTCACCAGTACATTACCAATCGCAAAGGCCATACCCGCGGTGAGTGCATAAAAATCAGATGTTGAACTGATCATTGGTAGACCTGCATCCGGGCGCCACAACATCAAAACAGCGCCAAACATCGCAATAAGCAAGGTCAGCGCACCCACTGCGCCCAACCGTTCATTCAATAATAACCTACCTAAAATCACTGTCCAGAGTGGTGAAAGAAAGAATAACAGTAAGACTCTCAGCACATTGCCGTCGATAACAGCCAAAATAAAAGCAATATTTGCCCAACCACTCACCAACATAAGGCCAACAATGAGTGGCCATTGCCCTGAAAGTTTGCCTAAACCCGATTTCATCCATGGTATGGCAACCAAGCCCGCAGCAAAATACATGATTAAACTCGTCCATAAACCCGCTAAGCCCTGTGCTTCAAGTAACCTCAGTGGATACCAGATCACACCCCACATTGTGGATGACAATAATAAAGCCCCTACGGGCAACAGGTTGTATTGACTATTGGATGCCATAAAACAATCACTTATACTACGCGCCTTCTATTAATAGACATCGACACGACAGGTTCGACTTTACTGCACTGTAGCGTAAGCGAGTCTCACTGTCATATCAGGCAACGTCGGCATGAACCCTAATTTGGCAAGACTTCAGCCCTATCCTTTCGAAAGGCTTAACGCTTTAAAAGCTGGGCTGACTCCGCCTGCCAACAAAGAACATATTGCGCTTTCCATTGGCGAACCCAAACACCCAACGCCTGCTTTTATAAATGAGTCGATCGTGAGTCACTTACATGGACTCACCCAATACCCATTAACACGTGGTAGTGATGATTTGCGCGAAAGTATTATCACTTGGCTAAGCCGTCGATTTAACATTCCAGTAGATGCCATTAATGCAAATCAACATGTACTTCCAGTTAATGGTACACGCGAGGCGTTATTCGCCTTTGCCCAATGCGTCGTCAACCCGAATGATGATGCATTAGTGCTAATGCCAAACCCGTTTTACCAAATTTATGAAGGTGCGGCTTTGCTTGCAGGCGCGACCCCATTATTTTTAAACAGTACAAAGGCATCAAATTACTTAGCTGACTTTAGTCAGGTCACGGAAGCGCAATGGCAACGCTGCCAATTACTCTATATATGTTCACCCGGTAACCCAACTGGCGCGGTCATGGACAAACAAGCTTTAACAGACTTGTTTGCATTAGCAGATAAATACGATTTCATTATTGCATCAGACGAATGTTATTCAGAGATTTATTTCGATGAAGATAAACCACCGATGGGCATGCTACAAGCCTGCATCGAAGCGGAACGTTATGACTTCGCACGTTGCATCGTTTTTCATAGTTTATCAAAACGCTCCAACGCACCGGGGCTGCGTAGCGGATTTGTTGCCGGCGACGCCGATATCATCAAACAGTTTTTAAAATATCGAACCTATCATGGTTGTGCCATGTCAATGCCAACGCAAGCGGCAAGCATTAAAGCATGGAATGATGAAAAACACGTGAAACAAAATCGTGAACTCTATCGCGAAAAATTTAAGGCCGTTATCGACATATTAAAACCGGTCATTCACGTAGAGCAACCTGATGCAGGATTTTACCTTTGGCTAAAGACACCAATCAGCGACACTGACTTTGCGCGAGAACTATTTTCCAGTCAAAACGTCACTGTTTTACCAGGCAGCTATCTATCTCGAGATACTGATAATGGTAATCCCGGTGCAGGCTATGTACGCATGGCGCTTGTCGCAGAAATGGATGAATGCAGTGAAGCAGCAATGCGTATTAAAGAATTTATAGAAACATTATGAGCGGCGTTTTAACTGCTGTTCGTGCTAGAATACACAGATATAAACGGAGAATAAAATGAGTGATATCCAAACTATTATTACAGATGCTTTTGAAAATCGTGCTGACATTACACCTCGCAATGTTGATACCCACGTTAAAGAAGCCGTACTTGAAGCCGTTGGCATGCTTGATAGCGGTGCTGCTCGTGTTGCCGAAAAAAAAGATGGCGACTGGGTTGTTAACGACTGGTTAAAGAAAGCGGTGTTGCTCTCTTTCCGTATTGAAGACAATGAATTTATGAAAGGTGGTTTCACCAACTACTACGATAAAGTTCAATCTAAGTATGCTGACTACAACTCGCGTGATTTCCGTGAGTCAGGTGTGCGCGTTGTACCACCAGCCACTGTCCGTAAAGGTTCATATGTTGCATCGGGTGCAGTGTTAATGCCTTCTTACGTAAACATTGGTGCTTATGTTGATAGCGGCACCATGGTTGACACTTGGGCAACAGTTGGTTCTTGTGCGCAAATTGGTAAGAACGTACACCTTTCTGGTGGTGTTGGTATTGGGGGTGTACTCGAACCTGTTCAAGCTGCACCGACTATTATTGAAGATAACTGTTTCATTGGTGCACGCTCAGAAGTGGTTGAAGGTGTTATTGTTGAAGAAGGTTCTGTTATCTCAATGGGTGTTTACATTGGTCAAAGCACCAAGATATTCAACCGTGAAACAGGTGAAGTTTCTTACGGCCGCATCCCTGCTGGTTCAGTTGTTGTATCAGGTAACCTGCCTTCAAAAGATGGCACATACAGCCTTTACTGTGCCGTTATCGTTAAGCAAGTCGACGCCAAAACATTAGGCAAGGTTGGCATAAACGAATTATTACGCGATATCTAATGCCAACGATTTATGGCATTCCAAACTGCGACACCGTTCGTAAAGCACGTAAGTGGCTTACTGCGAATGGTGTCGAGTTTGATTTTCATGACTTTCGCAAACAGGGGCTTGATGAGAAGCAACTAAAAGCGTGGGTAAAAGAGCTTGGTTGGGAGGTCTTGCTGAATAAGCGTGGTATGATGTGGCGTAAGCTACCCGACAACAAAAAAGAAAACATCGACGAGAAAAAAGCCGTTGCGATCATGTTGGCAGAACCTGCCATTATTAAACGTCCTGTGCTTGATATGGGCAATCAGCGCCACGTCGGTTTTTCTGAAGCAGAATATACGAAGCTATTTTAAAGCTATTTAATTCCCAAAAATTACTTAAAGAAAAAATTATGTCTGAGACACTCGACCTTGCAATAGATCTTATTAGCCGTGATTCAACTACGCCGGAAGATGCTGGTTGCCAAGATTTAATGATTGCCCGACTTGAAGCCATTGGTTTTAAAGCTGAACGCATGCGTTTCGATGACGTTGATAATTTTTGGGCACGCCGTGGCAACACCTCGCCAGTGCTCGCGTTTGCAGGTCATACCGATGTTGTGCCAACCGGCCCTGTTGAAAAATGGGATAGCCACCCTTTCAAACCAGAGATTCGTGATGGTGTACTTTACGGACGTGGTGCCTCTGATATGAAAGGTAGCCTTGCAGCAATAGTCACCGCCTGTGAACGCTTTGTTGCCAAGCACCCCAATCACAAAGGCAGTGTAGCGCTTCTCATCACCAGTGATGAAGAAGGCCCAAGCATCAATGGCACTATCAAAGTTGTTGAAGCACTTGAAGCACGCAATGAAAAAATGGATTACTGCTTAGTTGCTGAACCTTCTAGTAGCAAACAAGCTGGTGATGTTATTAAAAATGGCCGACGTGGTTCACTCAATGCAGTGCTTACCGTTAAAGGTAAACAAGGTCATGTTGCCTACCCACAACTTGCCCGTAACCCTGTACACCAGGCCGCAGCAGCGATTGCTGAATTGACTGCTGAAACATGGGATAACGGTAATGACTCTTTTCCACCAACTAGCTTTCAAGTATCCAATATCAATGGTGGTACCGGTGCAACCAATGTGATTCCTGGTGAATTAGAAGTCGTATTTAACTTTCGCTTTTCCACTGAACAAACAGATCAAGGGCTACGTGACCGCGTAGAAACCCTGCTTAATAAACACGGCCTTGACTACAGCATTAAATGGACACTTTCTGGTCACCCCTTCCTAACAGCCGAAGGTGCTCTCGTCGATGCCGCACGTGATGCGATTAAAGAAACCACTGGCATTGATACAGAATTATCTACCTCGGGTGGTACATCAGATGGACGTTTCATTGCCCCGACAGGTTCGCAAGTACTTGAACTCGGACCACTCAACGCAACTATTCACCAAGTGAATGAATGTGTCGGTGTTGCGGAACTCGATACTATTTCGACATACTACGAAAAAATAATGGAAAAATTACTTAGCTAATTTACACCTACCTCAGCTTGGTTTATTCTCGCATTTTTCTATTTAAAAAACATACCGTTACACTCAATACCTAATAATTCAAGTATCAAGGAAAGATGTCGATATCAATATTATTGATATTACTGATAATTCCCATGAAATGAATAAGCATACATTTATTGTTGTTATTATCGCCAGCATCATTGGTATCGTACTGATTTCTGTCGGTGTATTGCGGTACAACGATATTTATCAAAATCAAGTTGTCGTTGCGAACAAATCCACTCAAAACCTTGCCTATAATGCCGAGCTATTCGTTCTCGAACATCAGCGGCTTGTCGAATTATTTGCCGAAGATCATGCTGACCTCGTTTTTCAACTCGCCAAAAATCCAGAAAATGACCAATTAGAAGAAAAACTTTTAGCTAAAGTAAAACGATATTTCCCTAACTCATTTGCTATGACGGTTTCAGACAAGAATGGCAATCCCTATATCGAAGATTTTGATGGGATGCTTGGTGAACTTTGTTTAGATGATTTAAATAAATTTTCTATATCCAAGAAAAACTCACCACGAATCCATCCACATATCGATGCATATCATTTCGATATAATGTCTGAAGTAAGTTCAAAAAATAAAAATGTTATCTTATTTATTAGTTTCAAAGCACATGTACTCTCTAATGCAGTGCGAAGCTCACAAGCTCCAGGACATAAGTTACTAATAACCTATCCTATTGGAAATGGCTTAATTGAAGTCACATCAGGAGGAACCCGCGATGTATTAAAAAGAGATAGTTATCTTTTAACCGATGAAGAACATGGACGATCCTTAAGCAAAACAAAAATTAATGGCACATCTTGGTTTGCTGAAGATTTTTATCAGCAAAATTTTCTTTCCGACATAAAATTTGAAATAGCAATACAACTTATAATTTTATATATCCTATTACTCGGGATGAGTGCTTTATTAGTTAGAACTATTAATAAAGAAGAGAAGCTAAAAAAAGAAGCTGAACATAACAAGAACGCATTTATCTCCTCTGTCAGCCATGAAATACGCACTCCTATTACTTCTATTAGTGGCACTATCAGCTTGGTAACAAATGGTATAACTGGAGAAATCTCACCCAAGACGAAAGAAATGCTTGATGCTGCACAACGAAATTGTACTCGATTAACTTTCCTGATAAATGATATTTTAGATATACAAAAAATAGAAGCTGGTGAAATGGAATACAAAATCAAGGAACACAACATCGTAACTACTTTACAAGAATCCATTACCTCATGCGCACAGTTTGTAGAGAAGTACAATGTAAAATTCAATCTCATTATCCCTGAGGAAGATTTTATAAAGAACATTATATTTGTAAACATTGATAAAAACAGGATAATTCAGGTTTTGCACAACCTGTTGAGCAACGCTGCTAAATATGGCGCAAAAGATGACACCATTGATATAAAATTACAGTTAAAAGAAGGTATCGTTATCTTAGATATAATAGATCATGGTGCAGGCATCCCGGATGACATAAAAAATAACTTGTTTGTGAAATTCTCTCGTTCTGCATCGCATGTAGATAAAAATATTCAGGGAACAGGTTTAGGATTAAACATATCAAGACAAATTATTAATAAGCATGGCGGAACGTTAACGGCCACCTCTTCGCCTGAAAAAACCTGTTTCACGCTCACATTGCCAGCCCTGTGATTATATAAAAAGCCGAGATATTTAATAATAAATACTTTACTATCAGTATCATGACAAACATCATGATATTTCGTAAAGTCCTTCAGTATTTGACTATTGGGCTAATTTTACAATTACTTACACAGGCAACTGTGTTTGCAACATCGGAGTTACACTCCCTACCTATTTACAGCAGAGTCTATGATCCTGCACGTGATCCTATTAAAGACGGCCAAGCTGCTATACAACTCGCATCAGAACAAAATCGCAAAGTATTAATAGAGGTGGGCGGCAACTGGTGCACATGGTGTCACAAACTAGATAAATTCATTCATTCCAATCCACAACTGAAAAAAGACTTCTTTAACACCTTTGTCTTACTCAAAGTGAATGTGAGTGAGGAAAATGATAACAAGGCCTTTCTCAAAGTATTCCCGCCTGTATATGGCTACCCCCATATGTTTGTAACCGACCAAAAAGGTAAGATAATAGAATCAAAAGATACTGCTGATTTTCTCGAGAATAAACGTTATTCTGTAAAAAACATTTATCAGTTTATTAACAAATGGAAGACGAAATAAACTATTACGCCATGCATAAAAAATCAATCAAACAAATTTTATGTGATTGGGATAACAGTGCTCCCAACGGTTTACATCATCGTGTACAAGAGCGACGAAGCCGTCGTGATTTTCTTAAAATGGCAGGCTTATTGAGTGCCAGCATGTTAATACCCTCATGTGATAACAGCAATACGCAGGCAACCACCGACAAACCAACAACACCATTATTAAGCCAAGCTCCCTGGCAAACGTTTGCGTCTGTACAAAACCATTTATTTCCAAAAAGCAGCGACTCACCAAGCGCGGATGATGTTAATGCCACTCTCTATTTAAAGTCTGTCTTAGCATTACCTGGTATTGATGACGCTGACAAACAGTTCCTTCGTGATGGCGTGAATTGGACAAATGATATTGCCGTGCAAATGACAAGACAACCTTTTCACAAATTAAATCAAATAGAAAAAGAAACGGTATTACAGCGTATTGCAACAAGCAGTGCAGGCGAAAATTGGTTATCACTGTTGTTGCTCTATATATTTGAGGCGCTACTAACTGATCCCGTTTATGGTGGCAATACCAATAAAATTGGTTGGCAGTGGTTGGAACATAAGCCTGGCTTCCCTACCCCTAGCAAAGATAAGCGGTACTACAATTTATTATGAAAGATGTTGACGTATGCATAATTGGCAGTGGCGCTGGCGCAAGCCCTGTTGCACTGACTTTAGCTGAAGCAGGCTATTCTGTTGTTGTCCTTGAGAAAGGCCCGTGGTTTACCGAAGCTGATTTCTTTAAAGATGAACTTGCTTGCTGCCGTCGCTCTGTTTACACACCTAACCTGAAAGATGAACAACATATTCTCGAAGAATATAACGGGCAAAACGATGATGGTTCCTATAAATGGCGTGCCGAAGCAAGTTCAGATTCAGGATCTGACTTTTGGAACGGCAATTGTGTTGGTGGCTCATCTAATTTTATGAGTGGTTATTTTTACCGACTTAAACCTAAAGATTTTCGCCTTCTTTCAGAATTTGGTGAAATAAAAGGTGCTAATGTGGTTGATTGGCCAATTGATTATGATGCAATGGAACCGTATTACACCAAGGCTGAACATATAGTTGGTATCTCAGGGAAAATTATTTCGCACCCGCACCAAGAACCACGCTCTACACCAGACTTTCCTTACCCACCTACTGCTGAACATGCTGTTAGTGGCTTGATCGACAAAGCTTGTCGTGAATTAAATATGCACCCCCTACCAACACCCCGCGCAGTTTTATCTAAACCCCAAGGTGATCGTCGAAGTTGTGAGTATTCCGGTTTTTGTGGAAGCTATGGCTGTTCTTCTGGAGCAAAAGGCAGTGCACGTGCAGCATTGCTCAATAAAGCGATTAAATCCGGTAACTGTGAAATTCGCCCACATGCAAAGGTCTATCAACTCACATCTGACGAATCGGGCCGTGTCAGTTCAGCTACCTATTTTGATAAAGATGGCGTTAAACAAGCAGTCACCGCAAAAATATTTGTCGTTGCTTGCCAAGCGATTGAAACTTCCCGCTTACTGCTTTCTTCAACCGGGTCTAAACACCCAAATGGTTTAGCAAATAACTCAGGACAGGTCGGAAAGAATCTACTCTTTTCAGCAGGTGGTTCAGGTACAGGTGAATTCACTTACAGCCAATTTGACGAACAGCTCGCAGAAGCGATGAAGCAACGTGGCCCTTTTGTGAACAGAGGTCTACAAGACTGGTATTTTATTAATGATAAAAAATTTGGTGCACCCGCCAAAGGCGGCGTTATCGATTTTCTGTTTCGACACCCCAATGCTGTATCAAAAGCAAATGGTGAAAAATGGGATGATAATGGAAGACTTATATGGGGCAAGCCATTAAAAGAAAAACTAAAAACTGTTTTTACAGAAACAAAATATCTGCGTTTCGAGATTTTTAACGACTGGCTACCAACAGACGATTGTTTTGTTAGCCTTGATAACTCAGTTAAAGATAAATGGGGAAGCCCCGTTGCCAAAATACGACTTGGTTATCATGACCATGATCTAAAGGTTGGTAATTATCTTGCTGAGAAATCAAAACAAGTATTAAAACAAATGAATGCCAGCAATATTCGCTCAAGCGTCAGTGGTGCACCACCACCTAATTTAGTCGCTGGTGGTTGTCGCTTTGGTAACGATCCTACCACATCTGTTTTAAATGCTGACTGTCAGGCACATGATGCTGATAATTTATATGTAACCGATGGTAGCTTTATGCCAACCGGTGGCAGCGTACCCTACACATGGACAATCTACGCAAATGCATTCCGTGTAGCAGATATTATTAAGCGACGTCTTTAAAAAAATGATTAAAGATTATTCTCGATACAAATAAATCGTATCAATCACAGTATCTTTAACAAATATATTTTGTGAATCACCTGCAAAGGCATAGTTAAAAAGTATGGCAATATTACCCGCATATGCCTTTATACTAGAATGCTGATACTTTCTACTGTAGTCAGTAGGCTGTATACCTTTATTCAAAAATATCGCATCTTTCGAATATTCTTTTTTAACCTCATCGCCGCCTATAAACAGTCTGCTACGAAAAGATGCCTGTGGTGAGAACTCAAACCGTTGTCCACCAAATACGATACTAATACCACGAATAACATTAGATGATGGCCTCTGATATAAAAGAATACCTAGATCATCATAGGTATATATTACGTTTTTACGTTTTGCCACCCGATCTGGATCACCCAATATCTTGGTAAAATCAGTCAGCGTCGATTCTTTTTTTAGATACTTACCATTGATCCATATCTCATTCTCTTTAACAATTATTGAGATATTTCTTTCTGCATACACTGGTGAAATAATTAAGGATAACAACACAAGTTGAATACAGAGATGGTATTTAAAACTTGTGGTCACTTTTCTTATTTTAAACACATTGAAGACCTGATAATTTCATATCTTACTCATCAAACAATAGTCGCTTTGCATGATACTCAATATGTTCACCAATAAAGCTCGCAATAAAATGGTAACTATGATCATAGCCTGCTCGCATCCTTAATGTGAGTGGTTGATTCATTTCCGTGCAAGCAACTTGTAGATTTTCTGGTAATAATTGACCTGCATCGTAAAATTCATCGGCAACGCCTTGATCAATCAGTATGTCTGTTATTTTTATACCCGACTGTACTAATTTTGTCGCATCATAGGCTTGCCATGTTGTCGCGTCATTACCTAAATACTCAGTAAAACATTCTTCGCCCCAGCCTGATTGGATCGGATTACATATCGGTGCGAAAGCAGAAATCGAGCGATATGCTGCCGGGTCTTTCAAAGCGCAAATGAGCGCACCATGTCCTCCCATCGAATGTCCGGATATTGATTTCATATTCGGCAACACCGGAAAATTTGTTTCAATCAAACTTGGTAACTCTGCCGTGACGTAATCATACATTTGATAGTGTGTTTGCCAAGGTGACTGCACCGCATTGACATAAAACCCCGCGCCTTGCCCAACATCATAGCGGTTTGCATCATCAGCAACATCATCACCACGAGGACTGGTATCAGGAAAAACCAAAGCAATGCCCTGCTCAGCTGCATAGCGCTGCATCCCAGCCTTAGTACGTGCATTATCATCCGTACAGGTTAAACCTGACAGCCAATAAAGAACAGGAACCTTATTTAACTCAGCTTGGGGTGGAAGATAAATAGAAAATGTCATTTTACACTGACATTTTTCTGACATGTGTTCATAGCGGTTTAGATACCCACCGAATTCTTTGATTTTTTCTATTTGTTTTAACATATTAAAAAATTATAACCGAGCGAATACTTTTACCACTGTGCATAAGGTCAAATGCGGTATTAATCTCCTCAAGCGGCATGGTGTGTGTTACTAACGAATCAAGTTCAATCTTGCCATCCATGTATCGTTCTACATACCCTGGCAATTCTGTTCTACCTTTTACACCACCAAAAGCCGTGCCCTTCCATGTACGCCCTACGACTAGATTAAAAGGTCGTGTTTCAATCACCTGCCCCGCACCGGCCACACCAATGACAGTCGATACCCCCCAACCCATGTGCGTACACTCCAATGCTTCACGCATCACATGTGTGTTGCCTATACACTCAAACGAATAATCAGGCCCACCATTAAAGGTGTCTTGCATGTATTCCACCAAGGAACCATCAATATCATTTGGATTAACAAAATCCGTCGCACCGAGTTGCTTCGCAAATTCAAATTTATCAGGATTAATATCAATACCAATTATACGTTCTGCACCCGCCATCACGGCACCTTGCACACATGATAAGCCGATACCACCCAAGCCGAATATCGCGACGGTTGAACCCACACGTACCTTGGCCGTATTAAGCACCGCACCAATACCGGTTGTAACACCGCAGCCTAAAAGACAAACTTTATCGAGTGGCGCTGCTTTATTTATTTTCGCCAAGGCAATCTCAGGTACAACGGTATATTCAGAAAAGGTAGAACACCCCATGTAATGAAAAATTTCTTTACCGTTTTGTGAGAAGCGACGTGTTCCATCAGGCATATAGCCTGTCCAAACCGTACCCGCAATCGATTGACATAAATTGGTTAAATCAGATTCACAATACTCACACGTACCACACTCTGGAATATAAAGTGGAATAACATGGTCACCAACCGACAAGGTTTTAACACCTGCACCTATCTCAACAACTTCACAGCCACCTTCATGACCTAATACACAGGGAAACGATGCTTCCGGATCATCACCAGATAAGGTAAAGGCATCGGTATGGCACACACCTGAAGCAACCGTACGTAACAACACCTCACCTTCTCGCGGTCCCATTACATCAATTTCCTCAATGGTTAGCGGTTTATTTGCTTGCCATGCAACAGCTGCTCTTGCTTTCATTATATTACTTACCTTATAGAAAATATTACTTAAGTATCAAAATCACTTCATATTTCATTTTAAGTCTTACAACATTGATTCTGTAATCACAATAACGGAAAAACCATCTTCTTCATAAAACCCAATCGATCTCGGTGCTTGATCGACTATCGTGACATAACTTGGAAAATCATCTTTCTCATAACCATTCCACTCAGAAAATGTTCCACACACTTCCAGTTTCACATTATCCTTTAGTAAACTCTTCACTTCGCCATGAAGTCCCGCATGGTTCTCCTTCTCTTCCTTTAATAAAGCAAATTGCTCCATGCCATGTGAAACAATAGCAAAAGACATGTCCGAATGTTTGGCGCGCAAACGTTTTATCGCCCCCTTAATATAAGCCAAGGCCTTTGGCCATGCAGCGGGTTCGTGCGTTAATACCTCAAAAACAACGCCAACCGGTGGAGGTGATGAATTCAAAATATCGTTAACTTCATCATCGGCTATAGCAAGTTGACTCATTAGCAATAACAATCCGCTAATCACCGTTGTAACTGATTTCATATTCGTTTCTCTATGGTGTTTCATGGTCAATGTTTATTTATAGTACTTACAACTTATTTGGCACTATACGTCCTATTTTGAACATGAAACATGACTAATTCAATAGTGTATTCATGCTTTATTTTTGGCTTTCATCTATAATAACTGCGCTTTTACAATAACCCGATAAATGCTATTTCTAGGAAGTCTCTAACATGAAGTTTTTAGCCTTATTCGCCCTTGCTGCGCTAGTATTTTTTGTCAATATCTCCGCAAAAGAGATTCCTACCTACCCTGTTCAAAAACTAGCCAATAATACCTATGTCATTCATGGCCCTCTAGAACAACCGAATAAAACCAATAAAGGATTTATGAACAATCCTGGCTTCGTTGTTACTAAAACTGGTGTGGTTGTTATCGACCCTGGCTCCAGCGTTTATATTGGTCGTATGTTACTCGCACAAATTAGAACAATTACAAAAAAACCAGTGACTCATGTGTTAAACACGCACATTCATGGCGATCATTGGTTAGGTAACCAAGCTTTTTCAGAAGCATTCCCAAAGGCCATCATCATGGCGCACCCCGATATGATTCAACAAGCCAACGCGGGTGCCGCAGCACAATGGATATCCATTATGTCACGTGCAACCGAGGGAGAATCTGATGGCACTAACGCAGTCATTCCCAATAAAGCAATTAACGATAAACATGTTTTAAAAACAGGTGGTATGCAATTCAGAATTCATGCTCCTAAAAAGGCGCACAGTTTTACCGACATCATGATTGAAGTTGTTGAAGAAAACGTGGTATTCCTAGGGGACAATGTTTTATATAAACGTTTACCACGCATGAGTGATGGTACATTTAAAGGAAATGCTGTCGCTTGCCAAATTGCGATCGATCTTAATGCAAAAGTATATGTGCCCGGTCATGGCCAAAGCGGCGGCAAAGAAATTATCACGCCTTTCATGAACTATTTAAAAACCATCTATCGTGAAGTCGGTAAAAACTATGAAGCAGGCATGAGCGATTTTGAAATGAAAAAAACCGTTATGGCTACGTTACAAGACTACGCTAATTGGTCGGGTTTTCAGGAACAAGTGGGAAAACATATTTCACTTGCAGTATTAGAGTATGAAGAAGATTCTTTTTAACTTACTGACATAACCATAAAGAAAGGCGGTGATAAATCGCAATCACTCGTATTGCCACTTGTCACCGCCCCCTGTTTTTTGTTAATTTCTTGCCGGATAGATTCCTTGCAAGGCGATAATATATCTTGCACCGTTAAGTGCTTTCTCTGCTTCTGCTAAATTCGGTAATGCAAAAGAAGTGCGTCCATCACCACCATATTTATTACCAAGTAGAGAATACAATGCCTCGTTCCCCGATATTTTTAATATTTGTCCTTCACAAAATGCATGATTACGAGGTGCAAAATTACCTGCAAAAACCGTGACTTCGCCAATAAAATCATCTGGCCCCGCGAAAGCAGGCTTTGTGAATGCTACAGATAGTAAAAAAAGCAATAGAATTGTTTTTAATGTATTTTTCATTTTTATACCTTCCCTTGCTTAGTTAAAAGTTGTTTTTCAAAGGTTAAATTAAGAGGCAGTTTTTGACTCTCCTGCTCACGTTTTTTAGACACCTTAAATATTTCATTATTTCACCAGCGCAGCCGAGCCTAAAACCTGAATTTGTGCATTGCCAGAATTAGCCGTTGTTAAAGTAAATAACCTTTTCCTAACTGCACCCGGTATTGACCACTCATATGATATTGTGCGAGTAGTACCATTAACAGCCGTTTGCATATTTGTGGCACCCGCCAATCTTGCTGTAATTGGCTTAGGTGCTGTACTGACTAATCGTGTAAATATTTCTTCGGACTTTTTAGCATCTGCTCTACGGGCATAAACTAAACAAATATTATTGTTATCAGGAAGCGCTAAAACGAATAACCCGAATTTATTTGGGATAGGCCATGCATCACCTTTATAACCAGAAAGAAACCGCGCTGATTTTTTTGTAGGAAGTTTAGGTATAGGTTTTAATTGTTGTCTCAGATTTTCAAGATTTGAGATATGCTTTAGGCATAAGGAGGAATATATTTTAATAAAGGCATTCGCTTGATTTTCTGCCACATCAGCAACACATGTATTTATTAATAACACGAGCAAAACTGGGACTGTAAGTAAATTTCGCATTAATAATCCTTACAAATATAACAGTAGAAATCAACTGCAGAGTTAAAGAGTGCATTATTAGGTGTATTAAGATGATTCACGCGTTTCCTTCGCATCTTCGAGTATCTTAATTCCACCGCGAATAACTATAAATGAAATTATTGTTCCGACAATTAGATCAGGATACCGACTACCCATAACAGCAACAAGCATACCAGATACTATTATGCCTAAATTAGCAATAACATCATTTGTTGAAAATATCCAAGAGGCTCTCATATGTACGCCTCCCTCTCTGTGCTTGGATATCAGTACAAGACAAATAATATTTGCTAACAAAGCAATAGTACCAACTACGATGATTAATGTACTTTGAGGCTCACTACCAAGTAACAATCTCCTAAAGACTTCAAGTAGGACACCAAACCCTAATATAATTTGCAGAAAACCACTGACTTGTGCTGCCTTTGCTTGTTGCATGATTCCTTTGCCAACAACATAGAGAGAAAGACCATACACGGTTGCATCTGCTAGCATATCTAAAGAATCGGCAATTAATCCTGTAGATTGTGCTATCCAACCTAAAACCAATTCGGATACAAACATAAATGCATTTATTAAGAGAAGTAGAATAAGCGTTTTTCTTTCTAGCTTATCTGCTTGTTCTACCCCACAACCACAATCTGACATTTAATCTCCGATATACAATTGGTGTCTAACGGTTTAGCTAAGGCGCAGCAAAAGACTTGCAACAAGCACCTCTGATGGAGTGATTTGTTATGTATCATTCTACAAAGTAATGACTTGGTCGGGCATATTTCCTGAAAGAGCACTGTATAAATTTGGGAAGCATCCAATTGCTGCACCCTCTACAAGCTTGCCATCTATTTCACGTTCATAACAACATTGATCACAACCCATAAGAAGCATCCCTTTATCTTTAGCAATTTTTGCAAGCCGCTCACCTATTGGATCGCCCTTTACTAATACATAATTGTTATCTTCAAAAAAAAACATTCCAACTACATCAACGCCATGCGAACCTTCTTCTAATTGCGGAAGTATCATTTTCCCTAACTTATACGAAACAGTGTGACCTTGACTTGAAAATATATATGCAACTTTCATGTGTCCTCCTTTACAGTATTAGATTAATACCAAGCATTTTACTTAGCATAATGTTCTTCACTATAGAATTTACTGCCTTAAAACCAAGTTCCTTTGCTTTTGAAAAATCTTGTCACGCCAATTCGGTATTGTTAATAGTGTTATAAGCACGACCCCTAATGTAATGCGCTGAACCATTAATATTTGCGCCGTTTAATTTGATTGCTCGACCACAATAAATAATGGCTTCATTATATTTTCCTGCACATTCATCACTACTGCGTAGATTAATTACTAAATTAGTATTCAAAAATACAATATCGACTGATTTTTCTAAATAAGATAACCCTTTATTTTCTTTCCCGTTCAGAGAAGGAGCAGTGCCATAAGCATAATTAGCTTCACAGCTATTTGGGTTATGGAATAATGCCTTTAAAGTAAGAGTATTATAAATTTCTGCATTAAACGCCTAACGGTTGAGCTCAGCGGCAAACGCAGGCTGGCAAGACTTTTGCTCCGCAAAAGGCGTGACAGACAAGTTTGTCCGATGGAATGATTTGTTATGCGTAGTATTAATAATTCAACCTTTGCCAATTTTCTGGTATTTCATCTGATTTGATATCTTCAATCCACTGAGGAAGTTCCTTGTAACTATACTCCCAAAAGGCTTTAACATTTTCCAAATATGCAATAACTTCTACATTCTTATCTTTCAATAATAGCTCCATTGCGAGGCATGTACTTGGCCCAAAGGAATTAAGTTGTGGCGAGCCAGCTACGTTACTCGATTTCTGCAAATAATCGGTTGCTTTTTCGATATCACCTTCCTTAATCTCTACTAACCCTAAAATAGTATTTGCATGGTGAATGGCGTTACTGTAGTTCCAATCATCTTTATAATGCTCAGCCACATTTAATAGTTTTAGTGAAATCTTGCGCGCACTATCATAGTTTCCATTCTTCAGCTCTTCGTATGCAGTATCATCCATTTTAGTAAATTTATGATACTCTCTGATGTGTTCAGGAACAGAATCGGGGTCATTTTCAATTTGTTCCTCGAGTTTTTTAATAGACCTCTTAACTAGCGGCGCAAGCAAAATCAAGGGCGCGCCTAGTATAGCCATTACCCATATTTTCAGTCGTTTCAAGATCATTTAATACACATAACGGTTGAGCTCAGCGGCGAACGTAGGCTGGCAAGGCTTTTGCTCCGCAAAAGGCGTGACAGACAAGTTTGTCCGATGGAGTGATTTGTTAGAGGTCTTATGCACTTTTATTTAACCGATTCCGAGCCCAAAGCGCAGCTGCCGGTGCCCATATTGGGAAAAGTACAAAAACTTGGAATACTAAGCCACCACTAGATACTCCTGAAGCTGCTGCAATGCTAAACCCATACTCAGGGTGCTGCCACATATAACCAAGAATAATGTAATAAACCACTTCGGCTATAATTATGCTCAAAAGCATGAAAGCCCATTGAGCTTTAAGTTTAATTAGTTGGATGCCAGTAATTGCAAGAAGAACATAAAATGTTACACATATTCCTGATAACACATATAAGGCGAAATAAAAATATGACAAGTCTGCAGCTACAGTATTATATTCTTCGAATATACCCGAGTAGTCTTTGAGCAAATACCCTGAGTTATACCAAATCCCTGCTGCAGACAAAATAAGGCAGGCAACTCCAACCGCTACTAATGTTCTACGTGGTATTTTATCCATAATTATCGCAACTGTATCTAGACCTCTAACTATAAGTAGTAGGCCTAAAAGATGAGTTTCTTTTATCTTTTAGGCCGAATAAACATCTTGATTTTATATAAAATATATTTAATATCATGGCTATAGCAAAATCAACGGATTGATATTGAGCCTAAAACAGTAAGATAAAACATCACTTCATCCCCTGCTGAATTGCCTCAATCACACCTTCTGCTATTTCTCTTGCTACAGTTTCAGCCTTACTGCCTTTGGCAATAAAATCAGGTCTAGCAAATAACACTTTTGTAATACCCTGTTGATGTGTCACGGTGATATGGAGTGGGCAGAGCGCCAGCATATCCGGATCGGCGTTACTGACTTTATTGGCATACCAACCGTTACAAAATACCATGCTTTTGATGCGTTCTATTTTATTTTGGTTATAGTCGTCGCCCCAGTTTTTTCCAAAGCGTTTTAGGTTAGCACCAATATCAGGTTCAAAGACAACAAAGAATTTATTTGCTTCAAGGGATTTATAAACAGCTTGGTAGGTGGTGTCGAAGTCAGCTTTTTTCTCAGCGATAAAGACTGAGCCTGATTCGGCTGCATTGGTGAGGGTTGCTGTTAGCAATGCGGTGAGTAAAACAAGCTTCCTTAGCATTTTTATTCCTTATTTATTAACTTTTACTTTCGTTGTTCTGCTTTCTTCTTGGCGACGTTATCACGTAAGTAAACCGGTAGTGCTTTTTCCGCAGGAAATGCTTCGCCCTTCTCCACCGACTGTGCTGCCAGCATAGCGATATATTTTGCTTGAGGGAAGGTCAAACCATCACTTTTAGTAAGCTGCTTCACTGTCAATTCTGAAAGTTGTTCTTGATAGGTATCCCAACCACTGCCTACGCCTAACCACCTGCCATTTTCTGGTAATGGCACTTGTTTAGGTGGGCATACTTGTTCGCTAATAACCTCATCAACGCCGTTGCTGCTACATTCATAACATGCCCAGTAAACTTCATCCATACGCGCGTCAATGGCTGTCATCACATGCTCGGCCCCTTGCTTGTGCCATGCGGCAAATGCCATTGCGGCGAGCGATGAAATAGGTACTACCGGAAGATTATGTGCGAAGGCAATGCCTTGCACTACACCCGTTGCAATACGCACACCCGTAAATGCACCGGGGCCACGCCCAAAGGCGACCGCATCAAGTTCGCTTAATTTAATGTTTGCTTCAGATAATAATTCACCACACATACCGAGAATTAAATCAGCATGTTGACGTGGTGCAACTTGGTAATGCTGTGCCACTTCACCGTCATTTAGCAATGCGGCTGAACAGGCTTCGGTAGATGTATCAATGGCAAGTATTTTCATCGCTGTGCCTCAGTGGCCTCAGCTGCTTCAATCGACGCTGGCTGTTCAGCGTTGCGCTGAAAAAAATTATTTACTTCTTGCTGCTCTCGAGTTATTGGCATAGCCGGCATACTTTTCAAAAATAAACTTCCATAGGATTTTGAATAGAGTCGTGGATCACACAGCATCAACACACCATAATCATCGCTATCACGAATCAATCGCCCTGCACCTTGTTTTAGGCTTAGTACGGCAGAGGGTAATTGAACGGTCATGAATGGATTTTGGCCTTCTTTGCGCATCGCATCAATACGTGCTTTTAACACGGGATCATCTGGGCTGGCAAAGGGGAGTTTATCAATAATCACACAGGTTAATGCTTCTCCTCTTACATCTATGCCTTCCCAAAAACTTGCGGTTCCCAGTAATACGCCTTGACCATGTTCGCGGAATTTTGTGAGCAACTCACTGCGCGGCATGCTACCTTGCACAAACAAGGGGTGATCCGTGCGCTGTTCCAGCAAACGCTCTGCTTCTTGCAAGGCACGGTGGCTGGTAAATAAAATAAATACCCCTCCCGTACTCGCTTCAATAATCGGCAAGGCTTTTTCAATAACTGCTTGTGTGTATTCATATGAATTAGGTTCAGGCATCGCTGTTGGGATGTACATGAGGGCCTGTTCTGCAAAATTAAATGGGCTATCCCAGCGATGTGTTACTGGGTCACCAAGCCCCATGCGATTTGAAAAATGCGTAAAGTTATCACCCACTGCCAAGGTAGCTGAACTAAATATCCATGCTGCACTACTTGCTTTGATATGAATATCGAATGTATCCGACACTTCCATCGGTGTTAAATGAAAACTAAAACTACGTCGGTGCGTTTCAAACCACTGCACTGAATCTTCTGGCGGCTTTCCCGTTAATTGCGGCAACAACAAACCAAATGCCTGCGCACGTTTAAAGCAATGTTCTAAACCGCGTTCTCGCTCTGCTGCTGGTTCTAGTGCATCCTCTAAACCGGAAATCTTTTCAGCAAGCTCATTTATTGCTTTATTTAATTTCTCTTGCTTATGTAATGCCTGCCAACTGCCACGCTGAGATGAGTTACCTAATGCCAACCGAAGGTCAGCCGTTGCCTTTTGTAGATCTTGTGCGGCTGTATTAATCATCTTATGTTCTTTAGCATGCTTTAAATGCTCGGCAATCGCATCATTCGCTAATTCATTCAATTGTCGGCTACTTAGGCGTAAACCAAAAAATTGTGCAGCCGCTTCAGGTAGTTGATGCGCTTCATCAATAATAAAGGCATTCGCAGCTGGTAGCACTTCACCTACACCATCATCACGCAAAGCCATGTCTGCTAATAACAAATGGTGATTCACGACAACAATATCGGCCTGCTGTGCTCGCTTGCGTGCTTTAAACATAAAGCAGTCACCATATGATGGGCAATCTTGTCCCAAGCAATTATCAGCATTCGCAGTCACTGCCGGCCAAATCATCGCATCTTCTGACAACACGCTGCACTCAGCAATATCACCACTGTCAGTTTGCACTTGCCAATCGCGAACCTGTTGCCATTGCAGACGTAAATCAGATTTTTTAAACTGTGATTTTTCACCAGCTAATTCAAGTCGGTGTAAGCATAAGTAATTAGCGCGCCCTTTAAGCAAGGCGATCGAAACAGAACTATTTAATGCCTCTCGGACGGTTGGAATGTCGCGGTGAAAAAGTTGCTCTTGTAGGTTTTTTGTGCCGGTAGAAATAACAATCTTTTTACCCGACATTAAAGCCGGTACTAAATAGGCAAATGTTTTACCCGTGCCGGTGCCTGCTTCGGTAACCAGAACATGGTTATCGTCAATTGCCTGTTCAACAGCCAATGCCATTTCCTGTTGTGCTTGGCGTGGCGCAAAATTTTCAATGTGACGTGCTAGTGCACCAGCACTGCCTAGTTGTTCTGCGGAATCAAGCATAAGAATGCGTCGTCAATTATGCGCTGGCAGTCGCGTCAGTGTCTTCACGGCTCCATGCCAGCTCACCGATGATTTTAAACTTAGCAACGGACATTGCACCGCGTTTGCTACGTTTTGAATCTGTGTCTTGCATCGCTTCGGCAATCACATCATGACTAGCTTGGTATAACTCGACTGGCTCATAGCTTTCATCCAGTAAAACCAAGACAACCAAATCCCAACTCTGATCGAGCTTTAATTGTCCAACGCGCTGGCCTGAAGATTTTCCATCTGGAATCACACGCGCCTTAATCTGTATTTTCAAGCCATCACGCACACCTGTACCAATGGCATCATAACCACTCACACGGGGCTGACATAATTCAAGCTCCAGCAACGTAACTGCATCATGCTCGGCAATCTCGCTACTGATACCTGCAAGCGGTTTACCCATGGTTCTACGATAATCACTGGCCAGTACACGAGCCTGATTAATGAGTTTGTCGACGGCGTAAACAGACACGAGTCTGATCCCTTTCCTTATATTGTGTGTTGAATGGGGGATTGTACCCTGATTCAAATTATTGTGTTTATAACATTATGGGGCTAACAGCATGAAAAGCAAATGGTTTCGTGCTATTTGCCTCGCGAAAAAATTAGCGCGCCCGTTGCATGGCTGCCTTGGCCTTAGCGGTTTGCCCTAATGCGCGATGCGCCTCCGCCATTATTAGCCAATTTTTACGTTTCAAAACCAATTGATCACCCGCCAAGGCATTCGATTTGGCTGCCATATTCACTGCAAGCCGCCATTTTTGCTGGCGCAAACGAACGCTTGCTAATTGCTGCCACAACATCGCATCACGCGGCGCAATACGTAGAGCGCGCTCAAGTGTTGCGGCGGCACGTGTATATTGACCTGCCCGCTGTTCAGATAATGCGGCCAAACGTAATTTTGCAAGTGCCGATCCCGCTTGACGCGGCGCGGCTAATGCAACTTTTGGTGGCGAGATCCGCGTTGCAGGGACTGGTGCAACCGTAATCCGTTTTTCAGGGTTATCAACCTGCCCCGCTTCCTCCACCGGTGCCGGTGTACCCTGTGTATCTAAGGTGCTACAACCAGCAACCAGAAAAACAATGCTAATAATGGCACTGAATCGTGTCTTCAATATCATTCATTCGTTCCAAATATGTTCAAAAAACCATCAATGGTGTCTGCAAATGCACCACCGGCACATTCTGCATATTGTCGTGGTGCGGAGCCAGCAATAAAAGGTAATACTAGCGCATCTTCACAATCGTCATTACCGAGTAGACCGCTGTTACGTTCAATCCACTTCTCTTCGATCTCCGCAGGCGGCATCAATATTAAGGGTTGAGTGCGTATACCACGCATCATACTCCCCCACACCCTCATTGCGCCACTTGCCCCTGTTAAACGCGCAGCTCGATTATCATCCATGCCCAACCACACAACCCCGACATGAGAACCTGTAAACCCTGCAAACCAACTATCACGTAGATCATCTGTGGTACCCGTTTTACCCGCCACAACCAGTTCATCCGATAGCATATTTCTTAAGCCACGCGCCGTTCCTTCTTCAACAACCGATTGTAATGTTGAATTAACAAGGTAAACCGGTTCAGGATTAAAGACTTGCTCAACGGTCAAAGGATAGCGTTGCAGAGCTTTACCTTTAACATCGAGTACTTCTCTAATCGCACGCAACGGTGAACGAAAACCCGATGCCGACAGTGTTTGGTACATTTGCGTAACTTCAATAGGACTAAAGGCAGCCGTACCCAATGGTAACGATGGGAAACGATGCACCGAACGACGCACGCCCAACTCTCGCAAACTGTTTGCAATACTATTCATACCCAATTGCTGACCGAGACGCACCGTCGACACATTATAAGAATGAATAAGTGCATCACGTAATAATACCTTGCCATGATATTTTCGATCGTAATTCGCAGGCCGCCAGATTTCCTTGCCGCCCATATCAACAGCAAGAGGACTATCGTCGAGAATTGAAGCAAGCGTGTATTGCTCTGAATCAAGCGCGGTTAAATACACTGCCGGTTTTATTAATGATCCAATGGGGCGTACCGCATCTAGTGCGCGATTAAATCCACCTTGACGAACATCACGGCCACCAACAAGCGCAAGCACTTCACCTTGTTCTGATGAAGTAACGACTACAGCACCTTGCAATTTCTTTGCGGGTAATTTGCGTTGCTTTTCAAGACTGGCAATCGTATTTTTTAATGATGTTTCTGCCTGCCATTGAATATGCGGATCAAAATTCGTAAAAATTTGCAGCCCTTCCGAGCGCAAATCTTCATCGCGATAATCTCTACGTAATTGGCGACGCACAAGATCCAAATAAGCTGGGTACTGGCTCGCACTGGCACGAGGCTTAGGTATTAATTGCAAACCACGCTTAGTCTCTTTTCGATAGCGCCACTTATTAATCAAACCTTGTTCATACATTAGTTTTAAAACTAAATTTCGTCTTTGGGTTGCCCGCTTGGGATGGCGGCGTGGATCATAATAAGAAGGCCCCTTAATGATCCCAGCCAGTGTTGCGATTTGTGAAAGGTTTAGTTCTTTTAGTCTACGCCCAAAATAGAAATTGCTCGCTAAGCCAAAACCGTGAATTGCACGTTGCCCCGATTGACCGAGATACACTTCGTTGATATAAGCCTCAAGAATTTCCTTTTTTTGATAATGCCATTCAATCAACAATGCCATTATTGCTTCATTGGCTTTTCTTATCAGGCTACGCTCTTTACTTAGAAATAGATTTTTTACTAATTGCTGAGTAATCGTGCTGCCACCTTGCACTGTTCTGCCAGCACGAATATTAGCCCATGCCGCGCGCAAAATGGCACGTGGTACAACACCGTAATGTGAATAGAAATCGCGATCCTCAACTGCAAACAATGTTTCAATTAGAAGCTCAGGCGTGTTCTCTAACTGCACCAATAGACGATCTTCTTTATGCGCAGGATATATACCACCTATCAATAATGGTTCTACTCGCACTAGATCAATGTCTGCGCCTGAACCTCGCCGACGTAATGACACAATTTCATCACCACTAAATCGTATTGATATTTTTTTACCCTGCTCGACACCATCCCAGAATTCAAACTCACGCGTCACCAGATGAATATCATTACCGGTTCGCAAATAACTAGCTGGCGTGTTGAGTCGTGAGTTTTTCTGAAAGCCAATTTTTTTTATTTCTTTTATAATATCTGCAGGTTTTACTTTTAGCCCAGAATATAATTCTAATGGCCGCGCATACACACGCGCAGGTAGCGACCAACGCTTTCCTTCAAACTGGCTACGCACGGTGTAATCAAGGTAGGCAACATATACGCTGGTGACAATTGCCGCAAAGATAAATATCCTTGGTAACCATCTTCTCAAAAATGATTTTTTCTGTTTTCTTTGCGTTGTTCTACGTTTACGCTTTCTTTTACGAGGCACGGCACTTGGCTTTTATGTTAAGAGACAACATAGGCATAAGTATACGCAAATATCACTTTCTTCGCTGGCATCATTCTCACCATCTTCTATACTTATTCAATGCTATTTATAAATATTCGCTGTTACACATTGTTCCTATGTGCGCTATTCGTCACCGCGTGTAGCAGCCCAGTTACTCATATTGAAAGACCTCATTATCCGCAAGGAAAAACATCTCCACCTCGCTCCATGCCACAACTACTTAATATTGCCTTACAACAACAAGGTGTAGCTTACCGATATGGTGGCAGCCATCCTGCTACCGGTTTTGACTGTAGTGGATTCATTCAGTTCAGTTATAAAAAGGCGGGCACGTCGATTCCACGCACTACACGCGCTCAGTATCAATCAAGCCACGACGTACCGCTAGGCCAGATCCGCCCTGGTGACTTACTCTTTTACGAAACCGAAGGTCGACGCCCTGGCCACGTTGCCATGTATATTGGTCGTGGTGAAATGATTCACGCCCCATCGTCCGGTAAACATGTCAAAATCACTCGGCTTAACAACCCTTATTGGCGCACTCGCTTAGTTGCAGCCGGCCGCTTCTAGATCGTAAGTCATTGTTTTATATGAAGCAGAAGTGATACTGGTCTCTTTTTAACCAATTTAGTGTGAATTTTTCACATACTAGACGTGTATCTGTTCATCGCTGATTCAGGCCGAAATCAGGATACTGTCCTCAACCACTACGAAAGAGGACAAAATAATGTATTCAGATAATATCGCTAACACACCGGTTCCCTTATACAACAAGAAAATTGTTAAACGAGTCGCTATATTTCTCAGTATAGTCGTCACATTGGGTTTAGTTGCTGTTGCGAATATTGCCAGTGCCAGCACGACAAAAACTGCCGATCAGGTTGTCACTGAAACCACAAACAAGATGCTTGATGCACTCAAACAAGAACAGCAGCTCATTAAGCAACAACCTGAACGTGTGTATGAATTGGCTAACCAAATCATCATGCCACATGTTGATTCTCAACGTATGTCGTTGTGGGCGCTCGGCAAACACTGGCGTAAGGCTACCGACGAGCAAAAACGTCTTTTTCCTATCCAGTTTCGAAACTTGATATTACGCACTTATGCTACGGCACTATCTGAATACACAGATGAAACTGTACATTACCTTCCGCTACGCGCTGAGAAAGATGCGACTGAGGTCACTGTACGTACGCTAATTAAACGTAATTCTGGACCTAATATCCCCGTTGCCTATCGCATGCACCAAATAAAAAATGAATGGAAAATTTATGACATTAGTATTGATGGAATTAGTCTAACGAATAATTATCGTCGTAGTTTTTCAAGTGAAATACGTCGACATGGGCTTGATGGATTAATTCAAAAATTGGCACGAAAAAATAGAACTTTAGTTGCTAAAAATAGTCTATTAGCTAGTAACTCGTAATCTCCTACTCCTCAGTAGTGGTATCGTGGTGGTACCTTGAGTCGCTACGGCAAACGCCGCAGCGACTTTTTTTTGCCTTGACCCTCTGGAACAGAGGGTAAGGTATGCATAATGAACACGCTAGGGTTCTATGCTCAGCCAGACTCGGGACGAGTAGAGTGTGCATAATGATTCCGTAGGAATTTTTGCACCAGTGACCCTCTGGAACAGAGGGTAAGGTATGCATAATGAACACGCTAGGGTTCTATGCTCAGCCAGACTCGGGACGAGTGGAGTGCACATAATCCATCACAACCCACTCTTACGACACCGATAACACTTACGTCTTAACTTAAGCGACTCAACATCCCTTTTGATTCGACAGCTATTTCGTCCATCACTATTATTAAAACAACCTGCTAACAAATGGTGTGTAACACAGGTAGGATCGCAATTTAATATTTCCTGTGATGTCGCATATAACAGCTTCATATTCCCACCCCCGCTGTTGTTAGCAATAAGCCCACACGTCGGTCAAAGGCATAAGCTGGTTTATCCTTTTCATTACTTAATGGACGACTTTCACCATGTGCAGATATATGCATACGCTGTTTAGGCCAACCTGCTTTACAAAGCGCCTTTGCAACTGACTTTACGCGTTGCTCTGAAAGTAATTGATTATAGGCATCCCCACCTTCTCTATCCGCATGCCCACTCAGATGAATGTGTAATTTTTCAACACCAGAAAATGACTGGGCAATATCCGATAACTGTTTAACAAAAGCAGGTTCCAATAAATGACTGTCATGTCTAAACTGAACAGCCATGCTAAATCCTTTATTTAATCCTGAAAAATCAAAAGCGGCTGTCTTTTTCTCAGCAAGAGCCGTACGTTGCATTACGGCTTGTTGGGTTAACTGATAATTAACTTTACGTAACTTATGTAAATCATGTTGTGATTGTTCTAACTTACTGTGCATTATGGCGAGCTCTTTTTCTGTATCAGCCGCAGATACTGTTATACCGCCCATCAGACCACCAGCAATCGCGCCAATTGGCCCACCTAAGACACCACCCAATACTGCACCCAGTCCGAGTCCACCTGCTTCATGCAGTGTTATTTCTTCAAATGTTTCATTATCACCATAAATATCGGTAGCCTGTAGTGATGTACTCGAAAGAGCGATACAAATACCTAATGCCACTGTCATGTTTTTCATGTTATTAATCTCCTAATTGTTAATTGATCCAGCGTGCCCATCCATGAGCAGTACCGTGGAGGCGTACGGTGCATTCATTTGCTGCGCCGGCTTTCTTTGTCAGGAGTATTTAAGAATAATTACATGGCAACGTTCTGCTTGAAATAAGGCAATACCATGATCAAATGTGGCAGAAAAATGGCAATATCACCCTGTTACATGACCTCATAATCATGTTCAGGTACAGTAGCTCTTATGCATACGAAACAAGATATTAACCTTTTCATATTATGAGTCGCCGCATTGCCATTGTTGAAGACGAGCCTGCCATTCGTGATAACTATACGGATGTCCTACGACGTCAAGGTTATGAGGTACAAGGATATCCTGATCGTTTAAGTGCCTTATCTGCATTTAAACAACGCCTACCTGATCTTGCTATTCTCGATATTGGTCTTGGTGACGATGTTGAAGGTGGTTTTGAGCTCTGCCGTGAACTCAGAAATCTATCAAAGAGTATTCCAATCATATTTTTAACTGCTAGAGAAAGTGATTTTGATACCGTATCAGGCCTGCGCTTAGGTGCCGATGATTATTTGACTAAGGATATCAGTCTTACACATTTAACAGCGCGTATCGCTGCTCTGTTCAGACGTGTTGAAGCATTGAGCACCCCCCCAACCAGCGTTGATATTCTACAGCGAAAGAATCTTACAATTGATATGAAGCGCATGCGCGTAGAATGGAATTCACAATGCGTAGATTTAACCTTAACCGAATTATGGATTGTGCATGCCTTGGCGAAATTTCCTGGCCATGTAAAAGATCGTGATGCCTTGATGAGTGAAGCAAATGTTGTGATTGATGACAGTACTATCACGTCACATATAAAACGCATTCGCAAAAAATTTAATAGTATTGACGAAAAATTTAATTCCATAGAAACTGTTTATGGAATGGGCTACCGCTGGCAAGATGATTAACTCACCTAAACCCGCTGTTTTTTTCAAATTACGAGGGAAACTATTATTTGTTTCTCTCGCATTACTTATTATTCCATGGGCTGGTTATGAGTATGTGCAAGAAATGGAAGTATTCCTGAAACAGAGCAAACAAATCTCCCTTGCTGACCGAGCACAAACTGTTGCGATTATTATGCACAACCGACGCAAGCTATTTGAACCTCGCGCCAATATTTCTTATGGCCTCGGTGAACAGAAAAATATTTATGCACGAAAATTAAAGCAGGCTATTCAGCTCGATGGTTATAGCGAAGACTGGCAAGAGCATTTAGCGCACGCACAAACCTATGCGGGCGCATCACTCATTCAGGGCAACTCCCCCTATAATGAAGCATCACTGTCATTTAAACACATTTTCGGTAAATATCGCCGTTATTTTTACACTCTACTTGTCGTTAAAGATGACAAATTGGTTTATCGCAAACCAAATAGCCTACGTTTAGATCAAAGCGATCATTTAATTATTACCATGCAAGATCCGCGAGGTACAACACAACGCTATATTCTTAGCACTCAGGCACCTGGCTGGGTAAATGCATATTTATTGCCAGATAATCTAACTAGTTTCAGACCTGTCCGACCTGAAGTTCGCATTAAAGGTGAGTGGCAGGAAACAGACGAAGGTTACAATCTTGAATTACGTATTCCTCAATCAATGCTCGGTGATAAAATAAGCTTTACGATTGCTGATATCGATAACTCTACAAACCGAGAAATACGTTACCTACTGAGTACATCCGGTTCAATTTCACATAAAGAACTTGGCAGTATTTTAACCCCATCACCGGATATAGAAAATATTCTACAGGGCCTAGATCGTAGCAATTCAAGAATATGGGTAATCAATCGAAACCGCCATGTATTAGCATTAACCGGCTCTCTCAAAAACAAATTAGATCCAGCTAACGAAAACACCTCAAACAAGGATGCCAGCTCCTTATTAGATTCTTTTTACCGACTTTTATTAGAACAACCGAGTTCGCAATTCGACGATAAACTCGATGGGGTATCTCGCTTAAATGGCAAAGATGTTGTTTTAGCGCTCGCAGGAAAGCCGGCGATAAATTGGCGTCGTACTGTCGATCAACAGGCCGTCATTATTTCTGCCAGCCATCCTGTCTGGGATGACGGTGAAGTGATAGGTGCGGTTGTTGTAGAACAAACGAACAATGATATTCAAAGCCTACAAAATGATGCTATTAAAAACTTAATGAATCTGACTTTTTTAGTTTTTATAACAGCCATTCTTTTTCTTATTATTTTTGCAACACGTCTTTCTAACCGAATACGGCAACTACATCAGCAAACAGAATCAGCTATTACTCCTGACGGACGAGTGCAAGGTGATATTGTTGCCTCCAATTCAAATGATGAGTTAGGGGATTTATCGCGTAGTTTTGCCGACATGATGACACGCCTGCAAGAATACACCCGTTATTTAGAAACCATGGCAAGTAAACTTTCACATGAACTTCGCACTCCTCTGGCTGTAGTTAAATCATCACTTGATAATTTAGAACTTGAGAACCTGCCAGACAGTGCGACCGTTTACACACACCGTGCAAGTGAAGGTATAGGAAGGTTAAGCAATATATTAACTAGTATCAATGAAGCTACCCGTCTTGAGCAGGCTCTACAATCATCCGAACGAGAAAACTTCAATATCGCTAAATTGATAGCCGGTTGCGTAGAAGGCTATAAGCTTGCTTACTCAGAAAAAGAGTTTGTATTCTCTACCAATGAAAATGATATTTTTTTATCTGGTTATCCTGATAGAATTTCTCAACTATTAGACAAGCTGGTTAGTAACGCGATTGATTTTAGTGAAGATGGCACAGCGATTACAATACATTTAACGCGTGAGCAACAAAGCGTAAGGATTGATGTAGAAAATCAGGGCCCCACATTACCTAAAACGATGCAAGGACAATTGTTTGACTCGATGGTGTCATTACGCGAAGGAACTCAATCCAACAACCACCTTGGACTAGGCCTATTTATTGTTAGGCTTATTGCCGAGTTTCACCATGGTTCGGTCACCATGCAAAATCTTTCCAACAACCAAGGTGTTATTGTACGCGTTACTCTGCCTATTTAAGCTTGTTGTTGAGAAAAATCGTTTAATACACTGTGTAATTGCTCAGAAAGTGACTTAAGATGCTCAGTCGTTCTTGCTGTTTGCATTGAACCATCTACCGTCGAATTTGATGTCTCTGCGATATTCGTAATATTTCGGCTCATCTCTTCTGACACTGAGGTCTGCTGTTCTGCCGCACTCGCAATCTGCGTTGTCATATCGTTAATTGATTTAACAGAACCGGATATCTCAGCCAATGCCTCAGCTGTCGCCTCTGTTTGTGATGAACCAGCTTCACCTAACTCTTTAGCATGCAACATGACCTTAACTGCATCTTGTGTGCCTGTTTGTAATTTTTCAATCATGGTTTGAATTTCATTGGTCGATTCTTGTGTTCGGCTTGCCAGCGTTCTTACTTCATCTGCCACCACGGCAAAACCACGACCCTGTTCACCCGCACGTGCAGCCTCAATGGCAGCGTTAAGTGCAAGTAAGTTAGTTTGCTCAGCAATACCTTTAATCACATCTAATACCATACCAATGCTACTACTATCTTCTTCAAGCTTTGTGATTACGCCTGCAGCACTATCTACCTCCGTGACTAAGTTATCCATTGCACACATCGCTTGAACCGCAATTTCAGCACTTTCTTGAGCAGAACCCTCTGCATCATGAACTGCCGAAGATGCATCAGCAGCATTACGCGCAACTTCTTGTGCCGTTGCTGCCATTTGATTCATTGCTGTTGCAAGTTGTTGGCTTTCTGACTGCTGGGTTGCCATGTCATCGCTGCTTTTTTCTGTTACCGCCGACAATTCCTGCGTTGCTTCTTTTAAAAGACCAACCGAACCCTGAACGCCACCTATCAAAGCTTCAAATTCTGATAGCATTTTATTGAATACGACCGCTATTTGTATAACTTCTTGGCTACCCTTCTCTTCTGCACGCAAACTTAGATCTCGATGCATACAGACTTGTTTCATTAATTCGGATAAGTGATGAATTGGTTGTGCAAAATGCTTACTTATGTAAAAAACAATTCCAGCAATAAGCGCCACAAGCACCGCAGTAAGGACAAGTACAACCGTCCATGCCGAACTTGCTACTGACTGCAACTTTTCACTGTCAGCTACTCCTGAATCTACCGCTATTTGCATTAAATCCGACATCGCAGAATGGCTGGCCATAATCAGTAATAGAATCAACGTCAGCGTTGCCAATGCTGATGTAATCAAAGTCATTTTTAGAGTCATCTTAGGTATTTTCATGATTCCACCTTGAATGAGTGTTATCCAATACAACCAAGCCCTGCCAATGCTGGGCGCCACTACAGAAGTTATCGGCTAAGTTCAGCAAAGCATTAGCTAAAACCACATATAATTGTGGATATTGCTGTGAAAATAGCCACAATCGAGAAAAATATAGGGAAATATAGGTAAAAAACTAAAAAGCCCGCTAAAAGCGGGCTTTAAGGGTGCCCCCGACAAAAGTGCTAAACCTTAAATTTATTGATAATCCCTGTTAACGTAAAAGCAAGATCCATCATATTCTTGCTTGATTCTGCAGTTTGTTGCGATACATCAAAGGATTTATCGGCAGAAGCGTTAATTGAGACTATATTATTGTTAATCTCATTACTTACCGCGTTTTGTTCTTCTGTTGCACTTGCGATCTGCGTATTCATATCGGTAATCGTGCTTACCGCAATTGTAATTGCCTCAAGCGAACTTGCTGCTTTCTCTGCTTGATGAACAGACTCTTGTGCTAATGAGCTACCCGCACTCATCACTGCTGAAGCTTCACCTGCGCGTTTTTGCAAATTCTCAATCATCTCATTAATTTCTTGTGTCGATTCCTGAGTACGACTCGCTAATGTCCTCACTTCATCTGCTACAACGGCAAAACCACGCCCCTGTTCACCAGCACGTGCCGCTTCAATAGCTGCATTTAAAGCCAATAGGTTAGTCTGCTCAGCAATACCTTTAATCACATCAATAACGACATTAATATTATTACTCTCTTTTTCTAACTCATTAATGACACCAGCGGCATTTTCAACACTACTTGCCAAATCGCTAATTGATTTAGTTGTTTCTGTAACAACGGAGCTGCCCGTGTTTGCCTCCTCATCTGCTTTACATGCTGATTCAGCGGCAATAGTTGCATTACGTGCAACCTCAGCGACAGTCGATGTCATTTCTGTGATTGCAGTGGCAGACAAAGTAATTTCTTGCCGCTGCGATTCTGTTAACTGTTTCGATTCATCTGAGAATGTTGTTAATACTTCAGAGGCATTCATGATATCGCCTGTGAAACCAGTCACCTCTTTCATTGTTTCATGAATTTTACTAACAAATATATTAAAGTTATTACTTAAACGATCAACCGCATCATTACCATTTACTTCAATGCGTTGACGTAAATCACCCTCGCCTTCTGCAATGTCATGGAAGCGATGTTCAAGTTTTGATAATCGGCACATTACTATTATTTTGAGAAGCAAATATGCAAAACCAGAAACTATTACTGCAAAAATCAACATACTAATTGACAAGCCAATGATAGCATCCGTAAGTGCTTCATCCTTTGCTTCACTTACTAATTCAATATTAGCCAAATAAGATTCATGTAATTCTTTTTCTTCTTCAATAAGCCGATCGTATGTATATCCAATATATACAACACCAAGTTCAAATCCTTCAGCGGAAATACTAGTACTTATAATGTTATCCTCTGGGATTGAAGATTTATCACCGGCTTCAATTAATTTGTCGCCGTTTTCATTAAAAAAACCAACATATTGAATATCAGCATCTTCTATCACTGTATCGGCATAAGATTTCAATAGTGTTAAATCCGTACTTGCTATGGGGTCTGGTGAAATCTGGGCAAGAAAATCCGTCATCTTCTGAGCTTTATCATTCACATCTTCCGAAGATTTATTTTTAATATCCTCAAAAATACCTTCTACCACTTCACCCGATGAAGACAATAGAGAATCTAACGTATTTGATTCTTGTTGATAGACAAAATACCCTACGACAATTGATAGAAAGATCATCCCTGTCAAAATTGCTGCGGCAAATTTGTGCGCAATATCAAATTGCATAAAAGATATTTTTTTACCTATTTTATTATTCACCACCAATCCCTCCACATACATCTCAAAATTTTAATTTTTGTTTGATTTAAAATATGCGATAAGTCACAAACATACTGACTTATCGCACATTAAATAAACCTATACGATTTTCTTTATAACAACCCGAGTGACTCAAGCGTGCCCTGCAAACCGGCCAAATCCAGTGGCGCAACAAAACCATTAATTCCAGCTTTTTTGCTTGCTGCTGAGGATGCCGTTAGTTTAAGTAAAGCTTTACGTACACTTTCAACTGTCGCCGCATCTGTTTTAGATGATGCCGTCACAGTCCACTGAGGGTATAACGCTGTTGAATGTACCTTCTTAAAAGAATCTTTCGCTTGATCAACAATATGAAAATCCGATAGAGAAATTTTTCCTTCTTTTTCCATCGCTTCTAATAAACCTGATTTTACAAAACCTACATCCACTAAGCCTGATTTCACAGCCATTACAATGTCATCTTGTTTTTTAGCTTGTTTAAACGATGAAAAATCTTTATGTGGATCGATACCCTTATCTTTTAAGTGTTTAACTTGAAATACGTAGGCTGCTGCAGATTTTTTAAACTTAAAGCCCATTCCCTTCTTGCCTTTCGTATCTGCTGCGCTAGTAATACCACTGCCTTTCTTTGAAAAAATGACACCTGAGAATTGAGTTCCACTTTTTTTATTCATTGTAGCAACTGTTTTTGCACCATGTTTTTTTGTTAACACAACAGCAATCACAGGATTTGAAAGCATAATATCTACCTTGCCTTCGTTAACAGACTTGACTGTGATACTTGGGCTCAGTGGAACAATCTTCACCTTATTACCCGTTTCAGCTGACAAATACTTGCCTAATTCATTCCACTTGGCTTTTGCTTTTAAAATGCTTCGCGGTGCTTGCACACCAAATTTAATATCCGCAGCCTGAACAGCATTCGCAACCATTGATACACTGGCAAAAGCCATTGCTACTAGTAAATACTTTTTCATTTTTGTGTCCTTCTTTTAAAAGTTTACAAATATGCGCAGCTATTGCTCACTAATAGCCTGCCCTTGTAAAACCTTCATCGGCTTATTGTTTTATTTCTTTAGGTATTTATTCAAGTATTATTAAAAAATAAGTGTGTAACGTATAAATCACAATATTATTATTTTCCAATATTGAGATTTATTTTTAGTAATCCTTAATATAATAAATACGAATTTCTACCTAATCTTCGTATAAACAAAAATCATCAACAAACAAACCAGCTCCGAATGGTCTATAGAATAGGTAGTTATTGTAATAAGGACTCGGTATTGAACACCCATGCCTTACAACATCTAGGTATCACTACCAAGACGCTAAAAATACAAAAGGCTTATCGGGAACAGTCTTTACTCATGAGTATCAACAAGCTTGGAAAAGGTTTATCCCCCCCCTACTTGTCTTTCTCTGATGTGCTATTTTGAAATCAAAATAAAGCAAATTGGGGCACAAAACACAAAAAAAGGATTAACTATAACGCTACGCCCTTTGGTTTGAATGGCGTCCCGTAGGTGCCTCGCTTACGGCCATCTCTGGCCTATCGCGAAGTTTACGCATCCATGCGCTTCGTCGAACGCTCATACCGGTTCACCACGGTTAATACAGCTAAAAAACAAAAAGGGCACCAAAAGGCACCCTTGTTGATTTGTATGGCGTCCCGTAGGGGAGCCAATACCACGCCTGCAAGCTTAACAGCCTTAAGAGCTGTTAAACTTATGCACAATAAATAACACATCAAAATACGTTGACGCCCCACTATATAGCGCTTACGATCCAAGATTAGCACTATATGTAGTGTTAACAGCTATATCAGCATGTGGTAAAAGAACAGCCAGGAAAATAGACTTAAGCTAAATTGCAGCCGCTCATGTCTGGGCCGCTGCAATTAATACTTTTTTCTCCACTGGACCTTCTAAAACCTGATGTCATTGCTGGTTATTTTATCTAGTTCAAATAGGAGTAAAGCACGATGGCTTATAGATATGGTGATGCAACACCAGATATTAAAAAGGCAGTATGGAAAAAAGGTTCAGTTATCGAAGGATATGACCCTAATGTATATCGAAGAGATATATGTGGCACTGCTATGCAATACGATCAACACGGCAAAGGTGGAAAATATGGTTGGGAAATCGATCATATAAAACCTTCTGCTCTTGGCGGGTCTGATGAGTTATTTAATCTTCAACCATTATATTGGCAGACCAACCAACGCAAGAGTGATACCTACCCTTGGAGCTGTTGATCTCTAATAATACTTATCCACATACAGAAATATAAAATTCCTTTATATTTTCCGCATACAGCTCTCTACACAGAGGCAAAAAAAAGCCTGTAAGGTAAAAACCTTACAGGCTATGTATGGCGTCCCGTAGGGGAAGAGACATATTATTTATAACTATCTGATTTTATTGAGCGTTCAGCCCGTTATTTAGTCTTCTTTGTACTCATAACTTGTACCCAAGTCAAGAATACTTCCTGTAGCGGGCAATATTATGCGACCATCTATCTCAAACACCAATATCAAAAAAACAAAGGTGGGGCAGCAATGGTTAGTAGCGAGTTATTAAAGAAAATAGACGATGGATTCCTTCAAATAAGGGAAGAAATCAACGCAATAAATCAAATCACTATACCCGCGCATATCGACAGCTTAGTCAGCAAGGGTTATATCACAAAGGTAGGGGAACGGTATCGAGTAGATAACTCAAAGGAAGTCTTTGGTGGCCTCAATCAATTAATAAAAACAACGACTATTTCAAATAAAGGAACATTCATCACATTCTGCAATCAAGCCCAAATTGATAAGCTGTCAAAGCAACTCGAAAAGACTGGGTACTAAAATTATTTACGACTCAACGCAAAAATAAGGCCAGCAAAGATAACACCTGTCACTAGCATTCCTTTCACCTTATCTGATTTAACTTGAGCTGCAAGCTGGGCGGTTTGAGCCTGAATAGCTTCGTGAGTAGCACCCTTAAAGTTAAGACCTTGAAATTGACTAACCCAAACAGGCAGCTCATGGGGCTCAACATCCCACATAATAGGCACTAATTTCTTCTCGGTAATGAGTGCAGCACCCAGCTCTTGTTGCACATTTTGAGAATTGAGAGCGCTCTTACTTGCAAGAAAGAATACCCAATCTGAATCTTTTAGAGCCTTAAATATCTGCGGCGTCCATCTCTCGCCTAGCTCCAAACTTATTGAAGCTAAAAACACATTCAGGTTTTCTTGTTGTAAGTGTGACTGCACAAACCTAGCAAGATTTTCATCCTTGACAGAATAACTAATAAACACATCAGGCATGATTCATTTCCATTTTACGTAATTCAAGTTTTGCGTTCTTCTTGAGAGCATTTAACTCATCAATCAATCTATCTACCGTGCAATCTATTTCTTTCTCTGTGTTCATCATAGGCGTAACCAGTCTATCACCTTTAGACGTAACTCCATGCCAACCAATCCGTATGCCAACAGAAGGTTGGCTAGGTGTGTTTTGTGGGTCTGCTGAATGCAACTCAAATCTAAAGCTCATGTGACACCTCCCTATCTTCATTACCATAAAGGTAACAGCAAACTACTGTACGCCCAAATTACAGTTCCAGACAATATATACAGGCGGGCAATAAACACTATAACGCCTCTATGCCTAGGAAGACCAAACACCGTATGCCCACCAAATCCAGCCGAGAACCTAATCGACTGCTCAAAGGCGCGCCTTTCAAACTTGCTTTGCCTATATTCCATGAGAGCACCAGCAAGAATCAATACCGCCCCAGAACGAGGGAATAAACCCAGATGTGCATACTCCGCGTGAAATAGTAATGAAGCAGCTACAAAAACTATTGCTACGACTATCACAAGAACATCAATCCAAGAATCTTTCCACTTCACACCATCTATCCAATCCGCATGGACTTTCTCTAACGATTCATTTGACATTGCATTAATCACCTCAAAAAAGTAATCACCCTGCTCCACGGGCAATGATATGCTTTTTACTAAAAAAATCAGGCAAGAATATAACAGTCGGCGTTGAAATCCCCCTAGCACCTCCGGTATATTTCATTAGTATTATTAAGAGATAGCGTTTCATGATTTATTAAATCAGCAACCACTCTAAGGTCAACCTAATGCTAAAAAAAATACTTGAGCACCCTATCATTGCAACCACCATAGGAGCAATTCTAGCAACCGCAATTTCATCTACCTTCGGCTGGCTTCCTGATAGTATTGCTGACAGCCTATCAAGCCTCAAAGAGATTATCAGTGTCCACGTGATACCATGGCTTGCGTCAGATTTTGGAATACCAATATGGTTGCTCATTACGTCAGCCATACTAGCCATCCTTATTTTCATCGCAGTACGGCGCATACAGCCACGGAAAGAATACTCGCCTCCTGCTACCCCTATAGCAAGAGAACCCGTAGCGAGGCACGAACTTAGTGAAGCTGCTACATGGATACTGTCATACTGCCAAAACCAAGACGCAACAGATTTTTACGATTTAAGGGTATTCGACGATATTGGCAAAAGTAAAATAGAGCTTGAGCTGGGGATAGAAGACCTGCAGGCGGCTGGCTTAGTTGAAATTGGCAGCTATAGCCCCTTCGGCACTAACTATTACTTGACTACCGAAGGAAAGCGGCAAGCACTTAATTTCGCTAGACACAACTAATAAAGATTATTACGCCACCTATGGTGCAAGATAATTATGATAAAAAAATATGAAGAGATGTATACAGTGGTGCCAAAAGAAAAGCACCCCCACATAGGCTGAGCCATCCACTCACTACAAACACGCGCCTCGCCACCAAGTCACTCCAATAACCACTGAATCAACACCTTCTGCAATTATCTGCGAACTGGCAGCTTATCGCGCTATAACACTAAGCGCCTACCGCCCCCCCGCCAAAGGCACCGTCTTTTCAGGTAAGTAACTTGACTTTAAAAGCATAAATAAATTTTTTGATATATGGTGAATTGACAAGTTATAAGCAGCAATCGCAATGTAACTTATTGCGTCATCCCATTCTTCAATATCAATAAGGTAGTACGGGGCAAGAACCCGAAACGGGTGAATCGTACTATTAATATCCAATCCTTGTTCTTGAGCCTCAAGGCAAATCTGTTCTGCCATAGCTCTGCAAATATCCTTCACTTCATTAGCTTCATAATCGACAACGCTCATAAACACGTACTCCTAATCTCTCAAATACATTTGGAAATACAGGAAAACTTGAGTTATCATCGATGCGCTAACGGCGACTTTGACTCAGGTTTTCCTGCTCTTAGTTACCGAAATACCCGCTAGGTTAACCGCTTGGCGGGTATTTTTTTACGCAATAGTAGCTTAATTGCTCTTACTTAGTGGTGGTAATTCGCAATTAGTTTACAGTATCTGAAATTAATAACAAGTGCTTTTTTAATTTAAATTCAAACGCTACACCAACAGGCTTACCTCTCTCTTTCTTGGTTGGCTTCCGTCCAGTTAACTATACTAGATGGACACTAGCCCTCTCCCCGCTAACTCACTGACTCTAGGTGTCCAATTAAGTCCGTTTCGATATTACTTGACAGATGTCCAGTTAGGTCTATAAGCTATATTAACAATCAGTAACACCAAGGAATAGCAATGAGTGACATCGCGTACATAAGGGTAAGCAGCTATAGCCAGAACACCGACAGGCAACTAGCCACAACAAATATAGCTTTCAAGAAGGTCTTTGAAGAGAAGGCATCTGCCAAGGATACCAACCGCCCTCAGCTACAGAGCTGCCTAGACTGGCTTCGTGATGGTGATACGCTGCACGTACATTCAATCGACAGGCTGGCGCGTGACCTTCATGACTTGCAGGCCATAGTGAAGGGCTTGAATGATAAGGGTGTCGCTGTCCATTTTCACAAAGAGTCACTTCTATTCTCTGGTAATGACAATCCAATGCAGAAATTAATGCTACAGATGCTCGGTGCTATCAGTGAATTTGAGCGGTCACTTATTAATGAAAGAAGAAAGGAGGGTATGGCTGCGGCTAAGGCTGCCGGCAAGCAGATAGGCGCAAAGAAGAAGCTTGCAAGTACTGATGTGCAGACCATCAAAGAGCGCATCGCTAAAGGTGAAACCAAGAAATCACTAGCATCTGAATACGGTGTGTCGCGTCAGACGCTTTATAGCTCTCTAGGATGAATTAAATGCATAAGCGAACAAGTGAGGCGTAGCTCTGCACGCATAATCAAGGTTAACCCAAGACCTCTCAGGTGAATCTGAGGGGTTTTTCTTTGAGTTTAATAACACCAGCAAATCAGCCGCTTATCTTAACCCGACACTATAACGGAAGAAGCGTGCTAGCAATAAGGGCACCCTATAACAGAAGACGATTCCCTAAGGTTGCACTATAACGAAGAACGATTGAATAAAGTGCCACTATAACAATAGACAGGAGGCAATATTGATGCCCAATAAAGATAGTAAGTTAAAACGATTCAGGCTCTACCTACCGGAAGAGCTTATGGAGTATGCACACAGACAGGATGCGAGTGCATCCAAATTCATCGAAGGACTTGTGTGCGTTCATGCGCGGGGTTCGGTTAATGGTGAGCAGGAATGAGTCACGTCAGCGAACTTCTCGATGAGGCTGAAATTATACATGCATGCATTGACTCTATAATTGTCAACGAGGATGTATTTCAATTCAGGAATGTACTAGCTGACGGTATTGATGCCCACAAAGAACACGGGAAGAGTATTGACCACATTAACACCCTTGCGGGTAACGTAAAGAAGGGTGTCCTGTTTGAAGCTATTTTAGTAATAAGAAGCGATGAGGGTGATGGTAAGTATATTGTTGTTGACGGTCATCATCGTCTAAAGGCGTACAAAAAGGCGTGGAAGGATGAGGCAGGTAAAAAGGTTCCAATTAAGGTACTGCCTGCGTGCACCACTAGGGACGAAGCGACACTGCTTTCTCTTCTGTCTAATAAGGACGACAAGCTGTCCATGACATCTAGACAGAAAACAGAGGCGGCTTGGAAGATACTGCGAACCAACGAGACGGTAAGAAACGCAGGCAGCCTAAGAAGAGTCGCTGACGCTCTTAAGAACATTATCAGCCATGTAACCATCGGCAAGATGCTAAAACATTATAAAAAGCTAGCAAATGCTGGTGAGTCAGCCGAGGGGTTGTGGATAGAACACCAAAGAGGCAACTTAGAATATGATGACGACTATGATGAAGACCAAAGGCGGCAAGAAAGAATGGAGAAACTAGCTGCAAGCCTGACTGTGGCTACGGTCAAAATGAGAGGTATGCCGCCTCACGATGTACTCGACGTGCTACATAAGGTGTTATGGGAGCGTGGTTATGACTTCAAGGGAAAGATAACCTTCTGTACTGACGATGAGTATGATGACGAGGATAGCGATTTCTAAATAACTAAATGGCTACCCTAGCTCAGCAAGAGTGGACGCGTTAAATTGCTGCTTTAGTTTTATTCTTTCTGGGGGTGACTGGTGGTGGACAAGCTTACGTTAACGCCTAGTTATCGTTATGCGTTTACTAAAGCATAGCTTGAGAGAAGCCCTAGCTGAAGCCTTTGCGACCACTTTAGTGTTAACTACTAGGGGTGCGCATTTAACAAAAAGCGTTAAATTTAACACCTACGATACATTGATGGCAGGAGGAACAATTTGTTTCTTCTGTCTTTGTGGTATTGGGTGTATATCTATTTTTTTATGTTATTACCGCTAGTATTAGAATGGATTTGGGCTTCTCACTATAATGTTAGAGGTTAACTCCTTAAATCCCATCATCATGTAATGACTTTTTAGTCTCTCTGTTGCCGCAGCTTCATTACTTGAAAACCCTTTCAGCGCCAAACGCTCGGAATCTGTCCCTTTACCGTTTCTGTAAGAACTCTCAAACTGAAGAGGACACACCTGTATAGCTGCCATATCGCACCCCGAGCCGATATGACGACAAGTCGTTTCACATGCGAGCAACCCGAGCCCTCTCCCTCTGTGCTCTGGTTTTATCTCCACTCTCTCAATAATTAAAAGGCTAGACCAATTTCCAAAACCATACCCCTCGAACAATGAGCCCTTAAAGTTATTTCCGTCAAGCTCTGTTAATGCATCATAAAGAGCATCAAGACCTTCCTCAAAATCAAAAATTTCCGATAAGGGACAGCCCGCATCCACTCCTTCGGCAAAATTAACCACTAGCGCGCGTATCGTGCCAGCAGTTATCGGATTCTCGTGATAATCATCATCGTCTGCGTAAATTACTATGTCACCCTTGTGTCGTGTAAAACAAATATCTTCTGGGTCAGCGAATGTATCGCAGCGAGTTTTAAAGTCAACGAACACATTGGCGTCAAATGGTAATCCGGCGTATCCCATTATTATCTCTCTTTGTTTTTGTTTTACGCTAGCTTAAACGATAGCTTTTCTACTTCCTGATGGAGTAACGCCAATGATAAAGCGCCGCTCCCGTACGAGCGCCCTGCTCCACCACCAGAATGACCGGTGAGCGCATCATGCACCTCTTCATGAATGCCTGCCTCACGACAAGCATCCTTAAACGTATGCCTGAACGAATGAAATGTTTTACGCTCATCATGCATATTTATCTGCCTTGCGTAACGCCGCCACCACTTCGACCAATTCCCCGTCAGCACACCCTTGCAATCAGGCTTCAATTCCGAAAACAGCATACCGTCTTGCTTGAGTGAACTTAAGTAATCAGTAAACCCTTTGTTCAATATATCTTTATGAAGCGGTACTTTCCTTTCTGATGATAGCGTTTTAAGCTTCTTGTTGCCGCCATCGGTATTAATGTCGATATACCAAATATTATCTTTATTATGCACGTCCTTGACCATAAGTTGCCCCAGTTCATCCAAGCGCGCACCAGTATACAGACCAAGCACAGGAAGCCAGTATGCCGCCTCTCCTGCTCCTCCATCCTGACGCAAGCCTTCCGTAAAGATAGGTGAGCTAAAGATGGTTCGTAAATCATCAAATGAATAAGGTAATCGCTGGTCAACTGCTCTCTTGTCGGTTCGCACCTTAATCCTTGATGCTGGATTACTTTCTATGTATCCATTATCGACAGCCCACTGGAGTGCTGCATGTATTACGCTGAGGTCTTTCTTGACGCTAGCTGGTTTAAGTCGGGGTGTTGTGGTGTCACCCTCCATCAGTTTAAGGACATCAGGCATCGGCATGTCGCGTATCGCTTTCTTCGGTCGTGATGGTAATTTAAGTAGACCGTCTTTGAATGCTGATACTTGTCTTCGTTTTATTTCAGTAATAGGAAGGCTGCCATGGAATTGTGTGAACCTGCGAATCGCTTTATCCATTTCTGACTCGGCTTTAGCGCTAGGTTTTATTTCACGTTTGTAACTTTCGTAAGCTGCAGGGAGTGTTTCGGTGTCGCTTGATGCGCTGGCTGTTGATGAGCTGATGTCTGGTATAGCTGGGGTATCAATCACCTCGCCACGTTGTCGCTTCTCAATTAGCTCGGTGGATTTAATGGACGCCTTTAGAAATGCGTAAGCCAGCTTACGATATGCGGGTGAGTCTTTAGTTATCTTTAGATTGTGCCACTGAACAAAGTCATCGACATCATCTTCAATAAGGGATGTATCACCTAATGCCAACGCTTCTCGACAACCTTTTAGTGACCACTCAATACTTTCTTGATATTTAGCGTGTTCGTGAGGTGTTAACCTTTCCTCTCGCCAATCCTCATCTTCATCAAGTTCCTGCGCAAGCCATACATCTGCATAACGCCCAGCTTCTTCACGAGACAGCTCGGTAATAATGGGTGAGTGAAGGCGTGCACGTGCTTCATTAAATAATCGGTCGCACTTAGCAAGCGCAATGATAAAACGTGATTTTGCTTCAATGGGGTCTTTAGTTCTAAGGGAAAGCTTGTATACACCACCAAGCTGTTCCTTCAGCTCAGCGGGGACACCGCGTCGAATATGGTAGATACCCGTTCTCGGGTCTTTCCATGGACTACTCATTGCAACCATGATTGATTTGTACCCATGCTTTGTACCCACACCTCGGGTAGAACACTAGCAAAATCAACAACATGTTACTCATCAACGCCTTATACGCATATGGCGTCCCGTAGGGGAGTCGAACCCCTGTACTCGCCGTGAAAGGGCGATATCCTAGGCCTCTAGATGAACGGGACAAATTGTATCTGTTTCCTGTCTGGTGGAGCTAGGCGGGATCGAACCGCCGACCTCTTGCATGCCATGCAAGCGCTCTCCCAGCTGAGCTATAGCCCCGAGAAAACAGAGCGCGCACTTTAATGCAGTAGACCCACGCTGTCAACGACTATCGTTAAAAATGGCCATAGCACTAGGTTTACAGGGTTTCAGGTTAGCTCAACCTTTGTTTTGTTGCTCAATTTTCGCCCAATTGTCACGTAAGGTGACTGTGCGGTTAAAAATGGGTTTTCCATCTGCTGTTCGAGCTTCATCCTTACAGAAATAACCCTCACGTTCGAACTGGAAGCGTTCGCCCGCTTCGGCTTCACCTATTGCGCTCTCTAACTGGCAACCTGACAATATATGCAAGGACTCAGCGTTAAGATGCTCACGAAAATCCCCTTCTTTATCGGCGTCCGGGTTAGCTTGGCTGAAGAGACGATCATAAAGGCGAACTTCGGCTTCTACCGCATGCTCCGCCGATACCCAGTGAATCACACCCTTAACTTTACGGCCTTCCGGGTTCACACCCAGGGTTGCCGAATCATAACTACAGCGTAGTTCAGTGATTTCACCTTGTGCATCTTTAATCACCTCATCACAGCGAATCACATAGCCATTTCGCAGGCGTACTTCACCACCGGTTACTAAACGTTTGAATTTTTTATTCGGCTTTACTTCCATGAAATCATCACGATCAATATAAACCTCGCGACCAAATGGAATTTTACGTGTGCCAAACGATTCATCTTGTGGATGATTCGCAGCCGCTAATTCTTCAACCTGCCCTTCTGGATAATTCTCAATAACAATTTTTAATGGATTCAACACAGCCATGCGACGCATTGCCGTGGTGTTCAAATCATCACGAATACAACTTTCGAGAACGCCCATCTCAACCGTGTTATCAGATTTCGTAATACCAATGCGTTCACAGAAATCGCGAATTGAAGCTGGGGTAAAACCACGACGACGTAAACCGGCAATGGTTGGCATACGTGGATCGTTCCAGCCTTCGACCAAACCTTCATCAACAAGCAGTGTTAATTTACGTTTACTCATGACTGTGTATTCTAAATTTAACCGCGAGAACTCAATTTGCTGCGGATGACACTCAATTGAAATATTATCTAAGAGCCAATCGTATAGTGGACGGTGATCTTCAAACTCAAGTGTGCACAGAGAATGGGTAATGCCTTCAATCGCATCCGAAATAGGATGTGTGAAATCATACATTGGGTAGATACACCACGCTTCACCGGTTTGGTGATGCTCAACGCCGTTACGAATACGATACAACGTCGGATCACGCATATTCATATTAGGTGAAGCCATGTCAATCTTAGCACGCAGTACATAAGCACCGTCTTCAAATTCACCTGCACGCATGCGCGCAAACAAATCAATATTTTCATCAACTTTATTAGCGCGATTAGGACTATCTTTACCCGGCGTAGTTAAATTGCCACGATATTCTCTTACTTGTTCTGCATTTAGATCACAGACATAGGCCTTACCTGCTTTAATCAGCTCTACTGCGTAATCGTGTAACTGTTCAAAATAGTTCGACGAGAACAGTACCTCGTCACCCCAATCAAACCCAAGCCAAGCAACATCTTGTTGAATAGACTCTACAAACTCAAGGCTTTCTTTATTCGGATTGGTATCATCAAAACGCAGGTTACAGCTTCCCTTATAGTCCAGCGCAATACCAAAATTAAGACAAATCGATTTAGCATGACCAATATGCAGATAGCCATTTGGTTCAGGTGGGAAACGGGTAACTACTGCACCGCCATGTTTATTCGTGGCGATATCCGCATCAATAATTTGACGAATAAAATTACTTCGAGGTGCTTCTTCATTGCTCATTCTTTTTATCTTTTCCTGTTGCTAGGCTGTTTCGTTAGCACGTGCTTCTATATAGGCCAAAGCACGATCAATACGACGCAAACATGCATCTTTACCAACTAAAAATAATGTAACATCAATACCTGGGGATGCAGCTCGCCCAACAACAGCAACACGAAGTGGTTGTGCGACTTTACCCATTTTAACTTCCAATGCAGCGGCAACTTCATCAATAGCAGCATGGATAGTTTCCTCACTCCATGTTTCTAATAATGATAAGGCTTCACGAATTTTCATCATCGGTTCAGCTGAAACTGGGCGCAAGTTTTTCTTCGCTGCCTTTTCATCAAATTCGTCATAATCTTTGTAAAAGAACTGACTAATATCGGCCATTTCAACCAATGTGTTGGCACGCTCTTGTTGTGCCTCAACTACTTTCGGCAAATCTGGACCTTCGGTTGGGTCAATATCCAGTTTTCCCAAATGCGGACTCAACAATGTTGCAATGTGTTCAGGGTTTGCCTGCTTAATATAATGTTGATTCAACCATTCCAGTTTTTCAGTGTTAAAACTGGAAGGCGCTTTATTGACATCATCAATATCAAATAAAGAAACCATATCATCAATACTGAAAATTTCCTGATCACCATTTGACCAACCAAGTCGTACTAAGTAATTTAATAATGCTTCAGGTAAAAAACCCTCTTCACGGTATTGCATGACACTCACAGCACCATGACGTTTTGAAAGTCGTGAACCATCATCACCAAGAATCATTGGTACGTGTGCATAAATAGGTGTCGGCGCACCAAGGGCTTTTAAAATATTAATTTGGCGTGGTGCATTATTTAGGTGATCATCACCACGGATAACATGGGTTATGTTCATGTCCATGTCATCAACAACCACTGTCAAATTATATGTCGGGCTGCCATCGGTTCGGCGGATGATCAGATCGTCAAGTTCGTCATTACTTATTGCCACCTTACCGCGAATAAGATCGTCGACAATCACGTCACCACCAACTGGATTACGAAAACGAATCACATGCGGTGCATCAGGATCTTCAGCTTTATTTTTCAGGCAGTGACCGTCGTAACGCGGTTTAGTCTTGGCTGCCATTTGCGTTTCACGTAAATCATCAAGACGATCCTTGCTGCAATAACAACGATAGGCATGCCCATCATCGAGCAATTGCTGAATAATTTCGTCATAGCGTGCAAAACGATCGGTTTGGTAAATTGGGCCTTCATCATAATCCAGACCCAACCACGTCATACCTTCTAAAATGGCATTCACCGATTCTGCGGTTGAGCGTTCAAGATCGGTATCTTCAATACGCAATACAAATTGGCCACCATGCTTACGTGCATATAGCCATGAGAAAAGTGCTGTGCGTGCACCACCAACGTGAAGATAACCTGTTGGGCTGGGAGCAAAACGGGTACGAACGGTCATTATTCTGTTAATCCAAAGTTCAAAGGCCGCTATTCTACCAGTGAGAAGATAGAAAATGCGACTTTTGCCGGCTTTTCAGTGATTTATTTGGTTTGTTGCTCGATTGGCTTATTTCGCATACGTTTAATAACCCGAGGCAAAAACATAGCCACTGCCAATAAGGCCAATGCCAACAGCCCCTTTTGGATTAGCCCTTCACCACCTGCTACCGCCTCGCGACCCGCATAACCAAGATAGGTATAGGCAACTGCTCCCGGAAACATGCATATATATGAGGTAAGGAGATAATGCCAAAATTTGATGCGTGTTAAGCCCAGCGCAAAATTCAGTACATTAAATGGGAATATCGGCACCAAACGAACAAAGGCAACAAAGCGCCAGCCTTCTTCTTCTACCCCGCTTTTCAATTGAGCAAGACGTCCTCCGGCCTTTTTTTCAACCCAATCAGAAGCAAGGTAACGCGCCAATAAGAAAGCAATGCCCGCACCGATGGTCGCACCCGTTAGGTTATATAAGGTTCCCCAAACAGGGCCAAAAATTGCACCACCAGCAAGAGTCAAGACTGCACCGGGGAAAAATAAGACCGTACCTATAATGTACAGCAACATAAAAATAAATGGCCCAGCTACACCCGCATCAGCTACCCACGATTCAAGTGCATCAACATTAAGCGCGTCACGATATAAATAGCCGAGCACAATACCGGCAAGAATAAGAACAAAAACCAAGCCGCGAATTAATTTAGCTTTCATCTTCACCCTTCCATTCACGGCGATTAATCGTATAACCGGCTATTTTCTTTCTAAATGGTAGAATTAAAATACCATGCAACCACGATACTTGCTTAGGGTTATTATAATGATGAATACCAATCTTCATTCCATCGTGACCATGACGAGGTTCAACCGTATAAGTACCAAACAAACGATCCCACCACGTTAAACTAAAACCAAAATTACTATTTGCTTCATCATCTTCTACTGAATGGTGAATACGGTGCATATCTGGAGTGACAATAAACCAACGTAACAACTTATCTAAACCTATTGGTAAGCGCACATTGGCATGATTAAACATTGCTCCTGCATTAAGCAAAATTTCAAATATCACCACTGCAATCACCGGTGCACCCAATACAACAATCGCCGCAAATTTAATCAATAATGACAAAACAATTTCAATCGGATGAAAACGTAAACCCGTCGTGACATCCATATCGGGATCTGCGTGATGCACTCTATGCAAACGCCACAACACGGGTACCGCATGCACCAACACATGCTGAAGGTAGATAACAAAATCTAAGGCAATGATTGATAAAACAATGGCAAGCGTAAACGGTATTTCATATATATTCATTAGGCCCCAGCCATTAGCCGCCACAAAACTAGCAACACCCACTGCAGCAAGCGGAAACAACCAACGAGCAATCGCAATATTTAACACCAATAAAATAAGATTATTTGTCCAACGCAATAGGCGGGTTAAAACACGAGCTCGTCGTGGAGCAAGTACTTCCCAAAGCCCCATAATAATAAGCATGCCAAAAAACACACTAAAACGAATCGACTTTTCATTGCTCATAAGCCAATCAGTAAATTCCATCATTTATCCCCTTTAATTTCACTAGCTTACGCCTAGTCGTGAGCTTATGTCATGCTATAATTAAGTATAGCACAAAGTATTCAATAGATTAATTGAATAGTAGCTCGATTAGGTGAAAAATGCCAAAAACTAATTTTAAACACAATCTTTTTGCTCAATTTGCCCGTGTAGGCAAAGCCTTAAGCAACCCTAACCGATTGGAATTATTGGAATTTCTTGCTCAAGGCGCTCGAAATGTTGACCAATTAGCTAAGGTTTCTGGTCTGAGTGTCGCTAATACTTCACAGCACTTGCAGCATTTACGGCAAACAGGGCTTGTAACAGCTGAAAAGCAAGGACTCAAAGTCTATTATCGGGTAAGTGGCAATGATGTTATTGAGCTAATAACATTATTGCGCAACGTTGCACAGCGACATATTGCTGAAGTTGATCGCCTAATCCATACCGTATTAACTGCAAAGGATGAATTAGAGGCAATACCGAAAACTGAACTACTAACCCGTTTGGAAGAAGGTTCTGTGACTGTTATTGATGTAAGACCAACTGAAGAATATGTCGCTGGTCACATATCAGGGGCAATCAATACACCCATTGCTGAACTTGAAGGTAAGTTAGATAAGTTTTCACATGATAAGGAAGTTGTTGCCTACTGCCGTGGCCCCCACTGCGTACTTGCATTTGATGCTGTGCAAGCACTAAGGCAGTCAGGATTTAAAGCTCGCCGAATGGAAGATGGATTTCCTGAATGGAGTAACGAAAATTTGCCAATAGAATCAGGGCATCAGCATGACTGAAAAAAGACCACAAGCATTATATCGGCATGAATTACGGCGAACCTATTTGTTAATATCAGCTTTTTTTTCAATTATTATTCTCACTGCAACTATTCTTTCGAGCTTACACGTAATCGATGTCACTGAAAGAAACACTAAATCACTACAGTTACAAGAAACGGTATCAACACTTGTCTCAAGCATGCGTCGCGATATTGCCACTGCCAACACCTTATTAGATAAATTATTACTCAGCCCAACTACTGAAAAAAACTACTCTATTAAAAAACATCTATCAGATGCGCTTTCAAAATTACAAAAGCTAAATACAATACCTGAAATAGAAAAAACAGGATTACTCCCTCTTATTAACGATATGAGTATTCAAGTTAATTTAATGAATGAAAGCATAACCGAATTATTGCTTTTGCGTGAAGATCCTAAATGGATATATCCTGTTCTCACAATCATGAATAGAGATATGCTAGAAAGTAATATCGCTTTCACATCGTCTGCTGAACTAATTATGCATAGTTTACAAAATGAAGCAGAGTTGGATAAAAAGGATATTGCTTTGTTAAACAGGTTAATATCAATTCGTGATACTTGGCGAATAATGGTTCTAAATTTTCGTGCCGTACTACTACGCTTTGCTGGTCTAAACAAAGTTGACATCATTGAACAAGAACAAAATGTTGCCATCATTCATCAGCAAATTTCAAATAAATTAAAAAACTTGCTAAACAGCCCTAGCAGCAACAGTTATGATATCGACACTAAACAAGCACTACTGACTATGTCAGAGAGTCTAGACGAATGGGTTGTTCATTTTAAACGGTTTAAAGAATTACGCGATGCAACCATCTGGCGCGCAGACATTCATTTTACCAATAATAATATACGACCTATCTATAACCAATCCTTTACTGTATTAGAACAATTGGACGACGGCATATCCGATTGGGCTACACGAAATTCGACGGCTGTTGAAAATGCTGCGAATAAAATAAACATAGAGCTATTTGCATTATCGGCATTGACACTGGCTTTTGTTATAACTATTTATATTATTATTGACAAATTGGTTCTTCATCCTATTGCCCGTATTTCAGAATCATTTAGTAAAGAAAGTCATGGTAAGGAGTTTATTCTCCCTAGACGTAGTAGTAAGGAAATTTACAATCTTATTTCAGCTTATAATAGAATGCGAGGGTTGATAGAGCATCGTCAAAATGCTTTAGAACACCAAGCTCTACATGATGATCTAACAGGTCTGCCAAATCGGGCTTTGCTACAAGACCGGCTTGACCAAGCAATCAAAAATTCAGATAGAAACGAATCATCCCTCGCCTTTATGCTCATCGACCTTGATCGCTTTAAAGAGATTAATGATACCCTTGGTCATCATGTTGGTGATCGTGTATTAGATGCCATTGGCGATCGGCTCATCAATTGCCTGAGAAAATCAGATACGGTTGCCCGCTTAGGCGGAGATGAATTTGCGATCATTCTTTATGAAACAGATGCTGAACAAGCAATGCAGTTTTCAAAAACGATTTCTAAAGTTATCAGTAATGTATTGGTGATCGATAATCAGAATCTTTATATTAGTTCAAGTATTGGGATTTCTATTTACCCCGAAGACGGTATAAATTCAGACGCTATTGTACGTTATGCGGATATTGCAATGTATTTTGCAAAACAAAACAATCTCACATCTGCGCTTTTTAATATCACAATGGATAAAATGAGTATTGATAATCTTTCTCTACTTAGTGATCTAAGGCAAGAACTCAACTCCCCCACTGGGCAGCTTCAACTTTATTACCAGCCTAAAATTGATCTAATGAACCAAAAAATATCCGGGATTGAAGCCTTGTTGCGTTGGCAACATCCCACGCAAGGGTTTATATCACCTGAATTTATTATTCGCATGGCAGAACAATCTGGTTTAATCGCCAAATTAAGTAAATGGGTTATTAGTCAAGCAGCTGCCGACTGTGCACAATGGAAACAAGACAACACTAATGTTGGCATGTCTATTAACCTTTCCGCATGGAATCTACACGATCCCAAACTACCTAAGCTGGTCAAGGATGTACTAGATAAAAACAAACTCCAACCTGAATTATTGAGTCTAGAAATAACCGAAAGCGCAGTAATGAAAGATCCTACGCGCGCCAGAGAGATATTAGACGAACTTGATAGCATGGGTGTTAGTCTTGAAATTGATGATTATGGGACAGGCTTTTCGTCACTTGCTTATCTTAAACTTTTACCCGTTAACACATTAAAAATTGACAAGTCATTTGTAATTGACATGTTAAAAGAACCCAATGATCTTATTATTGTAAGATCGACAATCGAACTTGCACATAATTTGGGTATGTTGGTTATCGCTGAAGGCGTTGAAGACAAACAAACTTTGTTGCGTTTACAGCAACTCAAATGTGATTCAGCTCAGGGTTTTTTCATAACTAAACCTTTACCGAGTGTAAAATTACGAGAGTGGATTAATTCATACGACTTCAATGATTTACTCTGATTATTTGCCTATAATTCTGCTAGAATTATAATAAATAAAAAATGATAATTGACGTTACATCGTACCTAGCATAAAAGAACATGATAATTATTCTGCAGGTTAAGATGACTTAAGAGTTTCTGCTTGTTGAAAAATAATTACAATTAAAAAGGAAACCACATTGAGTATTCAAAACGAATTTCTATCACTTCGTCAGCACATGCAAAATACTATTGTGGGGCAAACTAAATTATTAGATAGATTAATGATTGGCTTATTAACTGGAGGGCATATATTGCTCGAAGGTGCACCTGGCCTCGCTAAAACGACCGCAGTAAATGCACTAGCAAGCGGTGTTCATGCTGGTTTTCAACGAATTCAATTTACTCCTGATTTGATGCCCGGTGATTTAACCGGAACGGAAATATTTGATCCTAAACAAGGTTCATTCCGATTTATTAAAGGCCCACTTTTTCATGAAATAATTCTTGCTGATGAAATTAATCGCGCGCCACCTAAAGTACAATCAGCTTTACTTGAAGCTATGCAAGAACACCAAGTAACTATTGGAGGAGAAACACATGCCTTATCTGATTTATTCATCGTCATGGCAACTCAAAACCCGCTCGAACAAGCTGGTACTTATCCACTACCGGAAGCTCAACTAGATCGTTTCTTACTTCATGTGACTTTGGACTATCCTTCTGCTGAAGAAGAATTAACAATTTTGCAACGTGACCGCCAACAACACTTTGGTGATGACAAACCTATCGACAATAGTCCAATCAAACCTGATTCAGTACTCACTGCACGCAGAGAGGTTGCTGAAATTTATATCGATGACAAACTTGAACGTTATATAATTGAGATTGTTGCCTCGACCAGACAATTGGAAAATATCGTTCCAGAATGGAAGGACTACCTCATTGCTGGTGCATCACCACGTGCATCAATAGCATTGTTAAGAGCATCCTCGGCCCTTGCTTACTTAACTAAACGCGATCATGTCATACCCGATGATATAATAGAGATAGCACCTGATGTATTACGTCATCGCATCATCCCCGGTTATGCAGCACGTGCTGAAAATATAAGTAACGACGATATAATCAATCGTATTCTAGAGCATATTCCTGTTCCATAAACGAGGATGCATCTGTTGCTTAAGATACTCCAAAATTTGATGACTACAACATTGCAGCTATCCAGCACTGCAGCATTCAATCGGTCTTTACTAGATCGCACCGACATAGAAAAACTTCGTCATCTTGCAGAACATCCCAGCAATCACTCTCCTCATGGCTATGAAGTTGAACATCGTCAATATGGTGATATACGCTCAGTCTATCGTGGCTATGGCCTTGATTATGAAGAAAGCAGAACTTATCAGACTGGCGATGAAATGCGTTTTATGAATTGGCGTTTATCTGCACGCACTAATGAACTTTATATGAAGGTGTTTAGAGAGGAACGCCGCCCTTCTGTTTTTATTTTAATTGATCGCAGGCAGCCCATGCGCTTTGGTAGCAATACAAGGCTTAAAGTTACTCAGGCAGCAAGGATAGCGACTTATTTAGGATTTATAGCTAAACAACAAAATGCACCTATTGGTGGTGTAGTTTTAAATAAAACAAGCGATTGGATTCCAGAATCCAGCGGTGACACAGGTATATACAACCTTTTAAATCAAGTTAATTCTCCCTGTCCACCACTTGAGGATGATTTATCTGAGTTATCTCTTGAACATACACTTCGTTTACTTTTAACCATGTTAGTGCGTGGTTCAATTGTTTATATAATCAGTGACTTTCATGATCTAATTGAAAAATCAGAACCCAGCTTATTGCAATTATCAGAGGAACATCAAGTTCATGCTATGCATGTATTTGATGAATTAGAAAAACAGCTACCAAATGCAGCGGGGATAAATATAGTTGACCCGACAAGTGATGACGGCATTTACCTTGACCAAAAGGATTTAATACAAGAACGGTTTCAAAATCAATCACGTATACATTTTCAGACGATACAAAAACGATTTTCTCAATTCAACATCCCTTATATTGAGATCAGCACAGAAATAGATAATATTGACCGAGTGCTATCATGAACAATACTAGCCATTCAAAAAACCAATTACTCGATATTATACTACCATCAGCTCCACCTGAAACGGTTGATTACACGTCAATAACAATTATCGCGATTAGTCTTGGTTTGGTTGCTATATTAGGTTTATTACAATTATATAGTTCGAACTTTAAATATAGAATTCACATCTCACGTTTACGAAAAGAATTACAGACATCGCGTATTACTCCCCAGCAAGCCGCTTATCAACTTGCAAATATTCTGAAATCAGCCCACAAAATAAATGATATAAAAAATATGGCTGTGAACAATGCAAAAGAAAGAAACAAAAGGTGGCAAATTTTTCTGCATAAATTATCAAATTACCGATACAGCAATCACAAAACAGAGTCAGGTGATATTTTTCAATTAATGGACGATGCAAAATATTGGCTTAAGAGAAGACCTTTATGATTGAAAATATTGAATTCAGTCATATTGGTTGGCTTTGGTTTATTATTGTTATCCCTATTGTATTTATAATAATACAAAAATATGGTCAACCAGATACACAATCTTCACTCATTGATGGATTGGCAGGATCAAATACACGTGTACGACACCCTTTATACAACCTTATTATTACAAAAGGGAAAAGTCGCGCTATAAAAAAATATCCACAACTTATATTCTATTGGCTGGTACTTACATTACTTATCATCGCGCTAGCTGGGCCTGTACGTATTGGAAATAAATTACCCGATCCGCCAAGGCAACGTGATATCGTCTTTATTGTTGACACCTCGGTTAGTATGGTATTAAAAGATTATAAGCTTAATAATAAGCGCATCGATCGTATGAGCGTTGTGCGTTCTACCTTAAATAACTTTATCGATAGTCTTAAAGGTGATCGCGTTTCAATTATTGCTTTTGCTGACACCCCACATGTACTTGTCCCGCTAACAAACGATACTGACTTATTAAAATCAATGTTACTGCGTTTACGTACAGGCATTTCAGGGAGAAGCAGCGCACCTGGTAATGCCGTTGCGCTTGCCGTAAAACAAATTAGAAAACAAGATAATCGCCATCAAATAATGGTGCTATTAACAGATGCAGCCTTACCCATCGGGTCGATCACACCTATGCAGTCAGCAAGAATTGCCGCCGACAATAGCCTACCACTTTATACTGTTGCTGTTGGTGCTGACACCTATGGTGCTGAAGAACAACGTACAACCGGTTTAGTTTACCACCCGGCTGATCGTGAACTATTAAAAAAAATGGCACTAAAAACGGGTGCTAAAGCCTATTTAGCCGGTGATAGCAAATCATTACAATCAGCAATCTCCAATATAGAACTGCAACAAACTAATACACAGAAAGCTGAAACACGTTTTCAAACAGAAAGCTTACATCAGTGGCCACTGCTCTTTTCTTTAATATTGCTTAGCCTATACCAAGCACGTATGCAAACGGAGAAAAAATGATATGACATTTCCCGAATGGAATATGCCATGGCTGCTGTTGATTGCAATACAACCCATCCTAATTATTTTTCTTAGGCGCCTATTCCAACATAACCAACTTGATAAATATGTTAAAAAAGAATTACAAGCTTGGGTTGCTGTTCCCCAGAAATTAGGCCGTCGAAATTATTCACTAATGCGAAATATTCTATATTTTTTAGCATGGATTGCTCTCGCCATTGCTGCAGCTGGTCCTCGCATAGCTGTTGATATACCAGCTGGTTCCAACCTTAGCGGAAAGGATATTATGGTTGTTCTTGATATATCACAATCAATGCACGTAGTTGATATTAGCCCAACTCGTCTTCGCCAAGCTCATGCAAAAATAGATTATCTCATCAATAGGTCACCAAGCAGTCGTATCGGCATTATCGTTTATGCTGCAAAACCACATCTTTATGTCCCGACAACCTATGATAAAGATGCACTACAATTTTATCTCCGCAATATCGAACTTCTGACTCCGCCCAGCCAAGGAACACGTCCTTCGTTAGCTATTAAACTTGCAGGAAAACAATTATCAAGCCCGTATCGTGAAAAATATATTTTACACATTACTGATGCAGACACTGACGAGAATGAAATCAACAAATTAAAAGACAGTTTAAATGAGATTAAAAATATCCCTATCTACACATTGCTCATTGCGAGCGAGAAAGGTGATGCAGTACCCGCATTTAAGGAGGGCTGGCTGAATATTAATGGAGTTCCTGTAGTTAGCCGCCCTGATCTTCCTAGTCACAAAAAAGTTAGTGATATGAGTGATGGTTATTTCACCATCTCATCTACTAACAATACAGGAATTAAAACGCTTATTGATAAAATTCATGACGATAAGCACATATCAAAAAATGAGAGCGCAGAGGCATTTCAAGACTGGCAGGAATTATTTCCTGGCTTTCTTCTAATGGGTGTCATATTATTATTACTGAGCATGTTACCTTATAAACCTGAATTTAAATTAGCATCAAATTCTAAAAAAACCACATTACTAATTGTATTAATTTTATTCGGCTCAGTGACAAGCGAGCCTGTAGATGCAAATGAACAAGAAATACTACGAAAAGCTTATACCGCCCTCAAAGCCGAGGACTATCTCAAAGCTCGCCAATTATATTCATCAGTAACTAATTATGCGGGACATTATGGTGAAGCTACAGCGGCATATCGCATGGAAGACTACCCAAGATCCATTAGATTGTTTGAACAGGCTATCTTGCTAACTAAGTTAGACAAAGACTATACCGAAATATTATACAACATTGGTAACAGTTACTTTCAGATGGGTAATTTTCCATCAGCAATAGCTAGCTACCAAGCTGCCTTGCTATATAATCCAGTACATTCCGCAAGCAAACACAACATAGCCTTTGCCAAAAAAGTATTACAAGCTGTCAAAGAACGAAAAAACAATCTAAGCATCACAACTCGTGTAGGGCGAGGGTCACGCTCCGCTATAGCAGCAGACAATCTTACGATTACCGAAAACACCAGTGTCTCGCTTGGTGAAAGCGAATCCAGTACGCAAGATAGTAAAAAAAATAATAATATCGATTCCCTTGATATTCCTGAAATTATTATTCTAAAAGGCCTTGAGTTCGCCGAAAGGTCTGGCAACAATGAAACTAAAAGCACATCCACAGGAAAATCTATAGCTGCTTTGGCAACAAAAAATAAACTCGACAAACTATATGACAATCAACCGGCATTGTGGCAACGGATTTTTGAAGTCGAAGAAGGTTACCCTGCCCCTTTAGATGAGCCTGCTAATATCACTGGTGTCTTACCATGGTAAGAATATTTTTCATCCTATTCTCACTACTTTTATCACAACTCAGCTTTGCTGAGAATAATTTACAATTGAGAGTAGATAAAAATGAAGTTGAATTGGGAAAGCCTGTGCAAGTATCTATTATTTCTCAAGGTATCAAAAAAGATTTAACCGCGATCAGCTTTGACGAGCTGAAAAAGAATTTTGGTATTATTGTGCTTGAAAGTGCTAGTAAATTAAATGAAAGCAATAATAAGGTACAAGAGTTAAGAATAGAACTATACCCTAATCAAACAGGTCAACTAGAGATACCGACTATACATTTTGAAGGCTATAAGACTTCACCACTGGCTATTCGTGTCCTCACAGCTAAAGAGATAGGAAAAACGATAAGCTTTATCCATGAAATAAGCACATCTTCCTTGTGGCAGCGGCAACAAACGATTATCACGGCGACTGTTGTCACCCACTCTAAATTTGCAATACTAGAAACAGATGAATATATCCAAAATGGAATTGAGTCCTACAAATTAGACTTATCACGCAAAGATTTAGGCAATGGACGATTCCAATTAACTGCTGGATGGGTCTTATACCCGCTTATATCAGGAGAAAACAGCATTTCTTTACCCGCAATAAAATACAAGCTAAAAGGAAAAATACAAAGACGCTTTATTGTTCCAAAAATCAAGTTTCAGGTTAAAAAACTCCCTTTCTACATACCCCCTTTAATGCCAGTTGGAAAGATCAATATTAAACAGAAGATGAGTGCTACCACCCCTAAAATGTTAACTATAGAAATATCTAGCGATTCGGTGTTACCCAGCACCTTACCCAATTTACCGCAAGAACATATCAATGATGAAAATATTATTATTGACCAAAATTCATCTGAATCTGCTGTCGATATAAATAATGGTAAATTCCATAGTAAAATATATCACCGCAGTCTTATGTCATTTTCTCGAAGTGGCATATATAATTTTCCGGAAGTGGAAATGAAATATTTTGATCCTCAAACCGGAAAAATAGTTTCCACACAGTCTCAACCAGTAAGTATATTGATTATCGCTCCATGGCTACGAAATGCATTGATACTTATTTTAATTGTCATTTTTTTAAAACTAGGTGTTAAAACATTTGTTTATCTACAACGGTATCTTGATATAAGATCACAACGAAAATCAATCATCAACTCAATCCTATCAGCGACATCACCGCACGAGCTGCACACTCTTTTGAATGCATATGCGAAAACATTTAATTGGGGAAGCAATATGACTTTAAAAAACTGGGAGTTGGCATGGCGAGAAAACAAAGAGCAATCTGCGTTATCTGCTATAAAAAAACTATCTTATGCCTGTTATTCAGGGCGCTGGAGTTTTCAAAAACAGTCATCATTAAATATAGAAATTCATTCATTGCTTACAATATAAAATGCTAGTTTTTTGTTTCAAGTGAATAAATAGCTTTAACCTCATTACCAATATCATTGTAATCAACTGATTCACATATTTGGCAGACCAATGGAATACCTCTTCCTGAATATCCTGTATTTTCATTTAAGGACAGCCCTTCTTTTTCTTTTTCAAAACCCTTACCGCTGTCAACAACCTTAATAACAATACACCAATTATCATCAATATTTTTTTGTGATAAATATATTTTAATCGAACCTTTCTCTAACGCTGCAAGACGAATTTCTTTCTGGCTAAAATACTCCTGAAACCCGTTTGCATCGGATTTCAGTGAAGAGTCAAGTCCTAACAAACCATGCTCAAGAGAATTAGCAAAAAACTCACTAAGTACTGTGTATATCCGTTCTTTATGACCATGTATGACATTTATTCCATTAACAAAATTCAATAGCAATGGAATAGGGTTAACATCTCTAAGCACATCCGCATCAAACTCTAAACTAAGCGACCACTCGGCTTCTATTCGTTTATTATAGATATCTTTAAAATCATCCGGATGCCATGAGTCAATCTGCTTATCAACCGATACTTCAATAAGTGAAATATCATCACTAATCTCACCGTCGCCTACAAAAGAAAACAATTTATCAATGGTGTTATTTAAGCCAACTGTATTATTGTGTTTAGAAGAGAATGTATCTATATAACCTTTTATACCAAATTTTATTTTTTCTTTATTTCGCGCATCCAAAATACCATCACTGCACATATAAATACGTTCATTGCCTTTAAGAGAAAACATTTCTACTTTACGATCAAATTTTTCAGGAGAAACAATGCCAAGCGCAATATGTGATGAGGCAATACGATGTATTACATCACCGGAGTTATCAGTAATAACAATATCAGGGTTACTTCCATTCCATGCGCTCATTGTTGTTCTTTCTTGGTCTACTTCAATCAAGCTTGCCGCACAAAACATATTCATTGGTAGCAACATGCCAAGCTTAGTGTTGAGCTCAACTGCTATATCACCAATAGAGAAACCCTTGCTCGTCATACGGTAAAATATTTCGGCTGTTGGAATAGCACCAATTGCTGCCGACAACCCATGGCCAGTAAAGTCGCCCAGCATAACGTTGAAGCCACCTGATGGCGTATAGGCGGTCATTAAAATATCACCATTAAAATTAGTGACAGGACGCATATATTGGCGAACTTGCGGTAAGTTTCGTTCGCCTTTTTCTAAGACCGAATCATATATATGTTCGGAAACAAGCAGTTCAGATGCTGCTTGGTGATTTAATTTTTCTAATCTAACTTTGTTATCATTAATCGTATTGTGTAATTCTTTAATACGTAATAACGCGATAATTTTTGAATGAATAGCTTCGGCATTATATGGTTTATTAAGATAGTCATCTGCACCATAGTCAATCGCTTTTACAAGTGCATCTGTTTCCGTCATTGATGTAAGCACAATGATTGGAACGAATTCACTACCGGATATTTCTTTTATCTTACGTGTTGCCTCATAGCCATTCATTACCGGCATCATGAGGTCCATTAAAATTATATCGGGCTTCGACTCAATATATTTTTCTACTGAATCTCTTCCATCCACAGATTCTATAACAGTATAGTCATAATTTTCTAGTATTGAACATAAGACACTGCGACTTAACGCACTATCTTCCGCAATAAGAACTTTCACTTAATTAATATCAAACAGGATCTGAAAATTGGCCATTTTCAGCATTTCCATTATATCAGGGCGGCATTTTTGTATCTTAATGTTAGCCGCGTCTCCACCAGCCTTTTCTCTCAGTAATAACAGCATGCCAAGTGCTGAACTATCTAAATCTTCAACAGCGCCCATATCAATTATATATATATCTCCTGAATCACTAAAATCAGATAGTATCTTCCTGAAATCACTATTCATTGAGAAATCAAATCGACCGTTAATAACAATGTTGATCTCATTATTATCACTATTCTTTGATACAGTTATACCCATAATCTCACCTAACTTGATTATTGTTTAAAATAAATCAATATCACCTGCATCCATTTTTTCTTGGGCAACAGGGGAATCCTTTATACTATCCATATATTCCACGCTCGAGTCGCAAATTTGGCGAATATTTTGGATAGATTCAATTACATCGCTTTCATCTTCTTCTGTTACAGAAGAATCAATTGCATTTGATATATCAGTTGATATTTTTGAAATATTGTTACTCCGTTCAACAATGTGTGCGGCAAGCTGTGTTGCAATATCTTCGAACTGTAAGGATCGTATTGCTGCACCAACCGATACATCTATATTTTCAGCAATCATTGCCACTTCACGCATGCTTTCTTCTGACTTTTTCTGTAGTTCAGTAATTTGCATTGAGAGTCCTGTGTTTTTTGCCTTAGCATCAATAACAAACCTCATGTCACGAGATGCAATTGAGTCAATCACTTCTCTGGCATCTTTAATACCATCGACTGCTTCAGCAACAACATTGTGAATTTGATTGCTAAAATCTCCAGAACTCATCGATAAATTTCGAACCTCATCAGCAACAACAGAAAACCCCCGTCCATGCTCACCAGCTCGTGCTGCTTCAATGCTTGCGTTCAGCGCCAATAAATTAGTCTGATCAGAAATAAACTTAAGATCTTTAAGTAGTGTTTCTATTGATACTACCTTGTCAGACAGATCATCTAATTTATAAACCAAACGAATACTTTCTTTACTGGTATTAATGATCGTTTCAATAAAATAATTCATCATGCTTGATGTATCAGTTATAAAGTCATCAATCGAGATACTTCCTATGTCACCACTATCATTGGCCGCAGCTATTTCACCATTTAATACTGATTTCATGAGCTCCTTTTGCTGCGCTGACTGTGCATTCATTTGGTTAAAGCTATCAGCAAGCTCTGTTGTTGCTTGACTGACAATACTAGAGATACGAGTTACTTCATCTGTAATATTCAAATTCTCAGCATCCATTCTTTTTGCTAAAGATGCATAACTTTTATTTTGTGCAATGACACTTTTAGAGATAGGGCTCAAATTCACACCGTCCTTTACATCATCTGACCCATTATTAACATTAAAGTAGAACACCACTCCCCAGCTCACCAGCAATGAGCTAACCAGCATTAATAGCGGAAGCTCTAACAGCCATAACCCTGCAATAAGTAAGGTATATGCACTAACAATCGTATACATCCGTTTCGATGTAGTGTTTATTGCTACTACTTTTTTTGCATGCTCGCTAAAGTTCTCTACATTTTCAGTCATTTAGCAATCCCAATTCATTATTATCTAACTAGCATAGTTATCGGCAGAAGACTGAAAATATTAATGCTTATTCTTAGAAATTAATTAGTGCGGTTATAAGGAAGCCAAACACTCAGGCAAACACCTGATGTCTTATTTCGTTTTGCTTCAATTACGCCTCCATGTAATTCGACGATTTCTCTACAAATTGCCATTGTGGTATTAAGCCCTTCATTGTGCAGCATTAAATCGTCCACATGGAAAGGGTCAAAGAAATTGTCCAGCTGAGTATCAGAAATATCTGGGCCACTATCCTCAATCTCAATCAGTACACCTAAAACACCCTCCGTATTCACCTGACATTTTGTACGGCATACAACTGTCGATGTTGAAACATTAATTGCGTTTTTTAATAAATAAGAAAATAGTTTTTGAATTAGTAAAAAATCACCACTACAAATCTGCTTTTCCTCCAGTTCGTAAGCAATATCTAATGCCTCTGAAACATCAGTAATATGGCTAACTGATTCAATAAGAGACTGTCCAATATCAATACCATCAACATTATCCATATCCGTAGACGTTTTCTGTTTTAATTTAGATAAGAATAATATCCGCTTTATTTTTTTATTGAGGTTATGCGCAGCATAATGAATATCTTTAACTGAATCTAAGGTAGCTTTATCCAACTCATTATTCATTAACAACAAATCAGATGTACCAATAATATGATTTAGAGGTGTACCTGTTTCGTGATTTATGAGATTTAAAAAATCTGTTTTCAACTTATTGACTTCTTCCAATGACTTAAGTCTGGCAAAAACTTTAACCTTGGCATGAATTTCATCCATATCAAATGGTTTAACCACGAAGTCATCAGCACCTACTTCATAACCTTTAAGCCTTTCTTCGGTTAAAGCCTTTCCAGACACCAGTATTATTTTTATACCTTTATAATCATTATCACCCTTTAGTCTTTTACAAACCTCATACCCATCAATTCCTGGCATCATAATATCTAGAAGAATAACATCTGGCACTATCCTTTCTGCTTTATGCAATGCAGACTCACCGTCAGTGGCTGAACACAGATCAAAATCATCACTCAAAATTTCATAGAGTATTTTAATATTACGTTCATCATCATCAACAATTAATATGCGTGTGCGTTTACTCATAAAATTTCACCATCACCGATTCTTAACCTCACGTACGTAAGTGTCATTATCTATGAAAATATTTTTAGTTATAGCCAAAGGCATTTTAATAACGAATTTAGCCCCATTTTTAATGCCTTTCTCAGAGAAAATTGTTCCGCAATGTCCCACTTCAATAATTTCTTTTGTAATCGAAAGGCCTAGGCCTGTACCACCAGCATTTGTCGTTGTATTACTACTTTGTGAAAAACTTTCAAATATAATTTCATGTTCGCTGTCTGGAACGCAAACACCTGAATTGTATATAGAAAAAACCATGTATCCCGGATTCTTAAAATCAACCGTGCTATGGATATTTTCTGATTCATCTGAAAATTTAACTGCATTTGCATAAAGATTTCTAAGCACCTGCATTATTCTCATTTCATCAATCTCAACATCAACTTCTTTACCTTGTACATCCAGAACGAATTTAATACCCTTTGCTTTTGCCAACTGCTTCAGCTCACGCGTAACATTATTGGCTATATTAACAAAATCTTTTAATGCATAATGGTAATCCATCTTTCCGGATTTCATTTTTGATAAATCTAATAAGTCATTAATAATATCTAATAAATTTTGGCCACAAACGCGTATCTCGCCGAGATAATCTTTGGTCTTTTCTATATTGGTAACGCTAATTCTCTTCAATGCAATATTGGTAAAACTCAGAACACCGTGCAAAGGCGTTCGTAGTTCATGTGACATATTAGAAAGAAAGGTCGACATTGCTTTTTCACCCGCCATAGCGGCATCACGTGATCTGGCTATATCTCTGGTTTGCTCATCAACCATGTTCTCTAAGTGTAGTCGGTAATTGTTTAGTTCTTGCTCATATTTAATACGTTCAGATATGTCTCGTATCACAACAAGATAGTCCTCATCCTTTGAAACTCTCATCTTGCTCACGCTAACTTCAACAGGAATTTTATCTCCGGAACTTGTGATAGCCGTAGTTTTGTATTCAGTTTTTCCAGGAGCTATATCTTTATCACAAACCCCGAAAGTCATCCTGATAAATAAGCTATGCATAACTTTAGTGAATGCTTCACCAATCAACTCACCTTCTTCATAACCATATATCTTTTCCGCCGAAGGGTTGATAGATGTGATTTCGTGCTGCTTGTTAACAACGACAATGCCATCAACTGCATTATTAAATATAGCCCGTAAACGCAAAGTGCTATCTTTTACCGCTAGTTCAGCTGACTTTCTTTCTTTTATTTCATCTTCAAGTGATTTTTTTTGCGTTAACAATCTATCTTCACGCTTTTCAAGTACCGAAATCATTGCGTTAAAAGCAATACCCATTTTATAAATTTCATTAGCCCCATCAGGTTCAACCCTAACCCCTCTTTCACCTGATTGCGCATAAGTCATTGCATCTGATAGCTGATCAAATGGTTTTGTGAATTTCTTAATTATAATAACCCCAACAAACATCATGCAGATAGAGGCAAGTATGGCTATTAAAAAGGTCCAAACAAAGGCATTAAGTGCTGTGCTAAATACAACTTTATTGTCCAAACCAATTATTATATGACTTAACGCTGAAAAAGAACCCTTACCTTCTGACACATCATGCGCTTGAACATAGTGATTATAGTACCGAATATTATTCACCGTCTTTATTGATGTCGTATTCGCTGCAAACTCAGTTTCACTAACTATGCTTGCATGCGCATCGCCTTTTAAGTTAGATGAGAAAATCACATCATGGTTTTTATTATGTAACGATATAAAAATAACATATTCATCATCAACGATCGCATTCAAATTTCTTCTAAATTTTGTGGTATTTAGATTTTCAGGATGCTCTTTATAACCATTGAAAATAAAGTGTATATATTGTGCAGCTTCTTCATCTAATTCAGATTCAAAATTGCCTGTGATAATCCAACTATTTAATAGTGATGCAAAAACAGAAAATATGACCATAACCGCCATAAACATAAGCGCTATTTGGCTTTGCATAGGCAAATGAAAGCAAGCATCAACAGAAACACTATCGTCTTTACGTTCTGCAATGATCTCCATTTGCCCCTCCTCCAGTAGTCCTTTACGTTATCGGTAAAAATCGATAAAACTATACTTTACTTTAATTAATTTTTCGTAAAAACTCATAATAAGTTAATGATTTATGCCAGATTTAAGCAGTGCAGTTGATCTTCAAGATATTCAGGAACGAGTCTTTCTGTTTTCAAAAACCTTCCCATCATTTCAGCATCTACTGGCTTACTAAATAAATACCCCTGAATAATGTCGCAATCATGTTTCATCAATAAGGATGCCTGCTCGATTGTTTCAACTCCCTCTGCTACAATTTTCATTGAAAACACCTTTCCTAGTGACATTATCGCTATAACAATTCTTTCATCATCAGTATCTTTTGCCAGTTCTTTAATAAATGCTCTGTCAATTTTCAAGGTATCAACTGGAAACTTCTTCAAATAAGACAGTGAGGAATACCCTGTACCAAAATCATCTACAGCAATACCAATACCTATTGACCTAAACTCCTCTAAAAGAGGAATTATTTCATTAGGTGATTCCATTGCAGTTGTTTCTGTAATTTCCAGCACTATGTCACTACCATTTATCTGGTATTTGTCTAACAAATCTTTAACTTTATTTAGCAAGTCATGTTCTTTAAAATTTTTTGTTGAAAAATTCACAGCAACATGTGGTACCTTCAACCCTTGTTTACGCCAAGTGGCTATCTGTTTACATGATTTCTCTAGTACCCGTTCACTGATAGGAACAATAAGGCCATTCTCTTCTGCTATCGATAAAAAAACTAACGGCGAAATAATTTCGCCATTGCACTGCCACCTAACCAGTGCTTCCATACCAACAATTTTCCCTGTTGCTGCCTCAACTTGTGGTTGGTAGTAAACAATAAACTCATCGTCATCCAACGCTTTATGTAACTTGTTAGACAAAACTAATCGTTCGGATACTTTTTCTTCCATATTGCCATGATAAAAATGGAATCGATTACGCCCAGCTTCCTTGGCTTTATACATTGCTGTATCAGCATACTTCATCAATCTCCCAATTGATTTACCATCAAGTGGTGATAATGCAATACCAATGCTAGCGCTAATCCGAAGTTCATGTTTACCGATTTGAAAAGGAACAGTGAGCGCTTCATTGATCCGTTGTGCTGTGACCGCCGCCACCGCAGGAGAATCTACTGATTCGAGTAGAATTATGAATTCATCACCACCTAAACGTGCAACAGTATCAAGCTTACTTACCTGACCAACCAACTGCACTGCAACTTCTGCCAATAAATCATCCCCTATTTCATAACCAAGTGTATTATTTATAAGTTTGAAATTATCAATATCCAATAAAAGAAGGCAAACCATTTTATGATTACGTTCAGCACGCGCCATTGCATGCTCAATACGATCGATTAACAACAGTCTATTTGGCAATCCGGTTAGTGCGTCGTGATAGACTAATTGCTGTACCTTAGAACTATTCTTTTGTGCCAAAACACTATTTGTAATGCGTTTAACAAATTCTGCTTTTGATGTTCCCCAAGCAATGAAATCATGTACACCCAACCTATATAAATCAGGTAACATAACATCATCGACAGTTTCATCAATCGCAATAAGTCCAATATGTATTGAGGATGCATTCCTTGAAAATAGCTTTAAAAACTCAGGAAGCTTTCCAGCAATAAAACCAGGGTCAATAAAGACCAACTGCAATGACTGCTCATTAAGCTCATCAATAATTAATTCTGGCTCTTTTAACCAACAGATCTCGTAACCGTAGCGCTCCAATGTTTGCTGCAATAATTCAGGGACAACATCGGGATCAGCTACAACAAGTGCGGTTATCAAATTCTGGTTTTCAGTTAACATTCACAGTACTCATTAGACGGTTACTACAGCCTATATCGTCCATATTTACGGCTATTTGAGTACACTTCAGCCAGAAAGCTTAAGTGTTTATAAATGTTTACATTTAGAAAAAAAAACCCCGGAAAAATTCCGAGGTTTATAATTCTGCAAGAGTGCAGATATTGAGAAGCAAAACACCATGAACAAGGAGAGTTACTACATGTTCATTAACTATAGCGTCCAATTACCGGAAATCTTTATAGTTATTTTAAAAATATCACACACTCCACAGTTCAATCTTAACTAACTGTATTTATTGGTAAATTAAAACAATATTCTGGAAAATGTTTATTTGGTTGTTATTTAGAAGATTGTATTGAATGTGCCGTGGACTAGGAATTTCTAAAGTATTCTATTCAGAAGCCGATATCAATGCATACCTTGTCCTAAACCTAAAAAGTGACCCTTTATGATGAAAAAACTAGGTGCATTTCTAACCGTCACATTATTATTCATTACAGTATCTACCAGCCATGCAGCAGGTGGTGGAAGTAGTGCGCCTGTTGAAGGCCCAGGTTATCTGCCATTAAAACCAGCTTTCGTTGTTAATATACGTGACGGCAAACGTTCTCGGTTTTTGCAGGTACAGATCCAGTTAAAACTTTCTGATATGACAAGAAGTGAAAGTATTTTACATCATGACAGTATTATTCGTCATACCATGCTGATGTTGCTCAGCGATCAGAAAGCGATGGATCTCTATTCAACGACTGGGAAAGAACGTTTACGTGTTAAGGCTCTGGAAGAAATACGTACTGCATTAAAAGGTGAATTTACTAAATTACCAATTGATGATTTGTACTTTACAAATTTTATTATTCAATAGCATTTACACTTTTAAGAAATTTTCACGATAATATTTCAGTTCATCGATAGAATCACGTACATCGTCCATTGCTAGATGTGATGATGATTTTGAGTGTCCACGATAAATATCTGGCGCCCAACGATTTGCCAGTTCTTTTAATGTACTCACATCCAAATTTCGATAATGGAAATAATCTTCAAGCTCTGGCATCAAACGCGCCATAAAACGGCGATCTTGGCAAATACTATTACCACACATAGGTGATTTCCCTTTACCAACGTGCTTCTCAAGGAATTCAATGGTTTGTCGCTCTGCATCGGCCGTCGTAAATGAACTCGCCTTAACCCTGTCGACTAAACCAGATTTACCGTGCTGTTTCGTATTCCACTCATCCATGCCATCAAGCACTGAATCGGCAACATGAATGGCAACAATCGGGCCTTCTTCAAGGATATTTAGGTCTTTATCAGTGACAATAGTGGCTATTTCAATGATTTGGTCGTTAAACGTATCTAATCCTGTCATTTCCAGATCGATCCAGATCAGGTTTTTAGGGTCTTGCGCCATTTGTGGCTCCAATAATTTAAACTTGTCAGTTTGATTAGCAAAGGCTACCCTGCCATATTAATAAACGCAATCTAAAATAAGCAGTTAGCCATTATGTCGACAACATTATTCACAAATTTTTTCATCGCCGCACTCAGTCTATACACCATTATCCAGTTATGGCTAGCGCAGCGACATATGCAACACGTTAAATCACATCGTGACAATGTGCCAATGGCTTTTGCCGACCGCATTGACATCACAGCCCATCAAAAAGCAGCTGATTACACTTTAGCGAAAACCTCACTTGAACGCATTGATATTATAGCGGGTGCCGTTATTTTACTTCTATGGACGCTCGGTGGTGGACTTGAGTGGTTAGATTCAGTATGGGCACAAAGTCAATTATCAACACTCTGGACAGGTACCGCTTTTTTACTAAGCCTATTTGCCTTGCTTTCTCTCATTGAAATACCAATGTCGATTTATCGCACCTTTGTACTTGAAGCAAAATTTGGTTTCAACCGAACAACCGCTAAAACCTTTTTTACCGATCAAATTAAGCAGTTCTTACTACTACTTGTTATTGGTGCACCACTCATCGCTACGATACTTTGGCTAATGGATAACATGGGCACTTTTTGGTGGGCATGGGTATGGGCTGTTTGGACTGGTTTTGGGCTGTTAATGATGTGGGCCTACCCCGCATTTATTGCACCACTATTTAATAAATTTAATCCACTTGAGGAAGGTTCATTAAAACAGCGTATTCAGGATTTAATGACACGTTGCGGTTTTACTAGTAACGGTATTTTTATTGTTGATGGTTCACGACGTTCTGGTCATGGTAATGCCTATTTCACCGGCTTAGGAAAAAATAAACGTATCGTGTTTTTTGACACCTTAATTGAAAGTTTAAGCACAGATGAAATTGAAGCTGTGCTTGCACACGAGCTTGGGCATTTTAAGCGTAAACATATTATTAAACGAATAATCAGCATGGCTATTTTTAGTCTAGTGGGTCTTGCCGTATTAGGCTGGCTCATCACACAGAATTGGTTCTATCACGGTTTGGGAGTTAACACACCGTCACTACATGCCGCCTTGGCCTTATTTCTAATCGCTGTGCCTGTATTTACATTCTTACTTCACCCAATCAGCTCATGGTTCTCCCGTAAACATGAATTTGAGGCAGATGCCTATGCCGCAGAAGTAAGTAGCGCTGAATTTCTTACTCAGGCATTAGTTAAGCTCTATGAAGAAAATGCTAATACATTAACACCTGACCCTCTCTACTCTGCCTTTCATGATAGCCACCCACCTGCGGCGGTTAGAATTGCGCATTTAGCTAACTAACTATGAGCGACTTATTGACTGCACATTGCCAGCAATATAGTAAAGGTGCTCTCTCACTTGATAGTTCAGAATCGCTGGTATTATTAGACGAGGTAACTGGGTGGACGATTAATGATGATAACAAAAGCATCTCGAGATGCTTTAAATTCAAGGATTATCATCAGACAATCGCCTTTGTTAATGCGACTGCATGGATCTCACATGAAGAAGATCACCATCCAGAATTACAGATTAGTTATAACCGTTGTCATGTGACGTTTACCACACACTCCATAAATGGACTATCACGGAATGACTTTATTTGTGCTGCAAAATTTAACGCATTACTATGGCAAAAATAAAACTTACTGAAAAACAACAGCGACGCATTGATAAAAACCAGCAAGCGATTGTTGAAAATAAATCAAATGCAATACACGGCCTTGTTATTGGTCAAGCAGGACATCAACTTGACGTTGAAACAAAAGAATCTGTACTACGCTGCAATCGTCGTAAAAATATCGGTTCTGTTGTGACAGGTGACAAGGTTTTACTTGAAGCCATCCCCCCCAATGAACATGTTATTACCGCAGTATTGCCAAGAACAAGCCTGCTTGCCCGCCCTGACTTTCGCGGCCAAATGAAGCCCATTGCAGCTAATATTGACCGAATATTTATTATTTTCTCAATTCGACCTGAATTAAATGAAGGATTAATTGATCGATATCTAGTTGCAGCAGAAACATTGGGTATTACGCCTGTACTTGTTCTTAATAAGATTGATCTTACTGACAAAGAGCAGCTTAACGACATTCGAAAAAGAATCTCATTATATTCAACATTAGGTTACGAACTCATTGAAAGTAGCGCAAAAGAACAGCATGGTATTGATGCTCTTTTAGACAACCTACATGGACATACAAGCATCATGGCGGGACAGTCTGGTGTAGGGAAGTCTTCATTAGTTAATGCGCTATTGCCTAATGCTAATATCAAAACAAAAGAAATTTCAAAAAGCACTAACAAAGGCATGCATACTACCAGTGCTTCTCGTCTTTACCATTTACCTGAGGGAGGAAGCTTAATAGACTCCCCCGGCGTACGTGAGTTTGGGTTATGGCAAGTCAGTCCTGAAGAGTTATATAATGGCTTTATTGAGTTCCGACAATACCGGGGCATGTGTAAATTTAGTAACTGCCAACACAAAACTGAGCCGCACTGTGCAATCCAAAAAGCACTTGACGAAAACGAAATCAGTGAACAACGTTATGAAAGCTATACCCGAATATTAGAATCATTAACTGAATAAGCCTTAAAGCTCTCGGCGCCCGCTAAAGGCATGAAATAAAGTCTGTCCATCCACAAATTCAAGCTCGCCACCCATGGGTACACCATGGGCAATACGCGTAACGGTAATATTATTATCTTGCGCAAGCCCGCTAATATAATGTGCCGTTGCTTCACCCTCAACTGTTGAGTTCGTCGCAACAATAAGTTCTTCAATTACTTCTGCTGATAATTTTTTTTCTAGCACATCTAAGCCAATATCTTCGGGGCCTATACCATCGAGTGGTGATAAGTGCCCCATTAAAATAAAGTAGATGCCATTAAAATCGGTAGCTTGTTCAATCGCATGTGCATCAACCGGTGTTTCGACAATACAAAGTAAACTACGATTACGCTTTGGGCTTTCACAAATACTACACACATCAGCTTCAGTAAAAGTACGGCATTCTCGACAGTGCCCTACTTTCTCAGCCGCATTCTTCAATGAAGCTGATAATAAAACAGCGCCATCACGATCACGCTCAAGTAAATGATAAGCCATTCGTTGAGCACTTTTTGGTCCAACACTGGGCAAACAGCACAGTGCATCAACAAGCTGTTGAATAAGTGGGCTATGCGACATTTTCTAGAATGGCATTTTAAAACCGGGAGGCAAAGACATACCGCCCATCATTCCTGACATCTTGTCAGATGATGTTTTTTCAACTAACTGCACCGCATCATTTACCGCAGCTGCAATCAAATCCTCTAACATATCCTTGTCTTCAGTTAGCAATGTATCGTCAATATTAACGCGCTTCACATCATGGCGACCTGTCATGGTGACTTCAACCATACCGCCGCCTGCCTTGCCTACAACTTCCATATTAGCCAATTCTTCTTGCGCCTTTTGCATATTTTCCTGCATCTTTTGCGCTTGCTTCATCATTCCACCGAGTCCGCCTTTCATGTTATTTCCTCATCTAATAATTTAATCTATTGGTTTAACAGCCTGTACTGTTGCACCAAAACGTTCTTGTAAAGATTGTACAACAGCATCATTGGCAACATCTGTTTCGGCACCCTGTTGACGCTCTTCTTTTTTTCTCTCAGTTTCCATAGCCGGTGTTTCACCTGCTTGCTTACCAATTTGTATTTCTAATTGAATGCTACTCTGTAAACTATTTTGTAGAGATTCTTGCAAGCGTGTTTCAAACTTCTCGCTATGCAGTTGTTTGTTTTCATCACCAAGCAGTAACACCCACTTACTATCATCACGTGAAACCAATGTACAATGAACTGCGAGTTGATGGACTAAACCAACCAAACCCATTGATTCAATAATCCGTGACCATTCATCTGTTGCAGAAACAGCTACTTTGATCGGTGTTGGTTCAGATGGCTGTGCTTCACTTACTTCTGAACTCTTTATCGCTTGAGGCTGAGGCGTTGTGCTTACTGTAGAAACAACGGCAGGCTTTTCCTCACGCAAACCTGCATCTGCTGGTTTAAATGCCAACATTCTAAGTAAAACCATTTCAAAACCAGAGCGTAGTTGCGGTGCTAGTGGCAAATCTCTGCGGCCAATCAATCCTATTTGATAATAAAGTTGTACATCTTCGGCAGAAAAGCCTTCAGCAAATTTGAGAATAGCTTGTTGATCACCTTGTAAATCATCAACAGCATCCTCAGCAACCTGCGCAACTGCAATACGTTGCATCATGCTCAACAAATCAACCAATGCCGATTCATAATCAACCGATTGTTCAGACATGGCCTGAACACAAGCCAGTAAAGCCGTGGCATCTTGAGCTAATAAAGCTTGCAATATATCCATTACAAAATGCTGTTCAATGACACCCAACATGTCACAAACATCAGCTTCTTTTAACTCACCTCCACCAAAGGCAATCGCTTGGTCAAGCAGACTAAGTGCATCACGCATACTACCCTGCGCAGCACGCGCTATATGTCGAACAGAACTTGCATCCGCCTGAATTGCTTCCTGTTCAAGCAAGAAATCAATATGCTCGTGTATTTGTTCCTGTGGTAGTGCTTTGAGGTTAAATTGCAAACAACGCGATAAAATCGTTACTGGTAATTTTTGTGGATCGGTTGTCGCTAATAAAAATTTTACATGGGGTGGTGGTTCTTCAAGTGTTTTCAATAAGGCATTAAAACTATGATTTGAAAACATGTGGACTTCATCGATCAGATATACCTTATAACGCCCGCGCGTTGGTGCATATTGAACGTTCTCTAATAATTCTCGGGTTTCATCCACTTTAGTACGTGATGCAGCGTCCACTTCAATCAAATCGACAAAGCGGCCCTCATCAACTTCTATACAGGTGCTACATTCACCACAAGGTGTAGAGCTAACCCCTTGTTCACAGTTAAGAGACTTAGCCAAAATACGCGCAATAGTGGTTTTACCCACACCACGTGTTCCAGTGAACAAATAGGCATGGTGTAAACGATCATTATCCAAGGCATTAATAAGTGCCCGCAGAATATGACCCTGACCGACCATTTCCTTGAAACTGCGAGGACGCCATTTTCGCGCCAACACTTGATAGCTCATGCAATCTCTCAAATTAAGGTAATTAGTACAGCGGACTATTCTACCGACTCAAACCAATCCATGCATCATTGATTTCGTCGTCATTGATGGAAAAACAACCACTTAGAAGGAAAGTGACTCACGCCAGCCACACTCCGGCACACGATTCTGCTGCTGCGGCTGCTCCCTTCCAGGCCTGACCGGGTTCACATCATCTCGTTGCGGAAGGACCGACGCGAGTCGGGCGACATTATCGCTGAGGACGTGGCAATGTGCCAGCCTGAATCGTCCCTAAAATGACATAATGACGAAATACGGTGAAATATCGTCTAACAATCCGCTATTTTACGACCTCAGCAACGGCCAACATTGATATGGGGGGGAAAAAATCGATTTTCTTGGCTGTTGTGATATTAACGAGAAGTGAAAATTTCTTCAGTGTCTCAATAGCTAATGAAGATGGTGCTAATTTATTCAATAAGATCTGCTTCGTTTTATAGCCCGCAAACTTACCCACACTGTAGTAAGTCGACACAATCCCGAGTAACGCACCCGACTTTCGTATCGGCACCTCTGTTGACGAAAAACTCGCTAATTTATACCTGTTCGCTGTTGATATTATGCTGTCTGCATTGGCAATTAAAAAAGAATCCGGTGGCAAATACAAAAAATCCGGTTTAGATTGGGCAACACGAGCAATATTATTGAAAACAGAATCCAGTTTTGGCTTACCATCATCTGCAATCTCTAATGGTGCTTCTATTAAGGAGAACCCTTCTTTCTCAGATTCTCGTTTCAGCGCCGAAATAGTCAGTATCGAATTTCGTTCGAGCGGATTGTAAATAACAGCCATCTTTTTTAATGTCTTTACCTTCTTGATGACATTGATCTGTGTAGCAATGGGCACCGAATGCGAAACCCCTGTGAAATTGCTTTTACTGCTTTCTAGGCTAGCTGTTAATTTTGCACCAACAGGATCTGAAACAATATTAAACACAACGGGGATATCAAGAATATTGTTATCTGCAGAACGGTTATTCAGTGTGCCAACGACGCTTCTTGTTACCGTCGTCCCAAAAGTGTAAACCAAATCAGGTTTAATTGTTCTAATTTCATCAATAAAACCAAGCAAGCGTTTTTTATCTTTTTTACAATCCCGAATAATATAATTTACATTTACATTTTCAGCCTTTAAGTAATCCATGAAGCCCCGCTCGGCATCTGTAACGCCACGCCACAACAACATCACGATCGTATGTTCTTTTGCACCATCAGCTTGAGCAGATACATGTAGCGAATTAAAACAAAGGACGAACACAACCGACAATAAAATAAGTATTCTGTTCATTGCTTTTACTCCGCAGGTTCTTCAATTAAAGCCGGCAACTGTTTTTCACTTAATTTAAAAAACAAGGTTGCTAGAAAGAACATAATAATTCCGACAAACGTAATAACAGCGACGCCAACAAACGCACCTGGATAACCATATATAGTAATCAATATGCCAGAAATAATCGGCCCGGAAACATTACCTATTCTTTCAACTAATCTAAATATACCGATTGCCGTACCAACACCCACTTCACTCGCGTTGTTCTTACTGATTTCTGTGATAAGTGCAATTTGAGGAGGAACACCAATCGCATGCGCAACACCAAGAAGCGTCATACTAATGAGAACACCAATAAGACTACCCTCAAAATACAACACCATCAGAGCAAGCGAAGACAATACCCCACCCGTCACAATTAACAGGGTATAACACTTCGCTTTATCTGCAATTTTACCTATTAAAGGAGAAAGCAATATCATTGCAATCCCGTATGCCATCATTATGCGACCAATCGATGATTGCTCTGTGCCAAGCGTCGACATATAAAGCGGCCCGGTATAGTAAAGAAACCCCGTTAATGCAATCTTCGCAGGTACTGCGGCAAATAGTGTAAGCGTTATGAAACGCGGAATTGAAAGCACCTTTATGTAATCAGAAAATTTTGCTTTTCGTACGTTCTCAGGTTTTTTCTGATCTTTATGTTCTTTAATGAAGCGTGCAACAAAAGCGGCTGCTGCAAGCGACAGAAAGCCAGACAATATAAATGTTAAGTTATATCCGATATGATTGGCTAAAATACCGCCAATAGCAGCGCCACATAATGACCCTGAAAAAAATCCGGCAAGGAACATTGCCATACCACGTGTTCGATTTTGTGAATTCGTGTGGTCTGTTATATATCCTTGACACGTAATGAAGACGATGCCATAACCAACAGCTGTTATACAGCGCCATAGCAACAGGTCATATATACTTTGTGATAGACCTGTTAAAACAAGACCAATGGTCGTAATAACGGCGCCGACTAAAAATGATTTTCTTCTACCAACTCTATCAGACCACCCTCCAGCCGATGGCAATGATAACGCCCATATCAACATAAATATCGAAATAGGCAGGCCAATCACCATTTCACGTGATAAGCCATATATCGGTTCATATAATTCCTGTACGAAAATTGGAAAAAATGACAACGACAACGACTCAGAAAAAATAAGCAGGAAAAGAGCCGGCCGAATATACATCGTCAATTCGGTAGACACCTTTTCCATACATTCTGGTGGCGTAAACAGATTAATCCGTGTTGCCGTATCGATGTAGCCACCAATAGCCTTTGAAACCTTTTTCTCACCAAGTGAAAATTTTAGCGTATTAATTCGCTCGGTTAATGAGTAATATCTTTCATTAAGTTTAAATAATGCTGCATTGATATAACCAGTAAATTGACCAATCTCATCACGTGACTCAATTCCAGCTGCATGGGAAAAATCACCATCACTTGCATTTTTTAGTAATTTCTTCAATGAGGTAACAGGCGTTGATATGGTAAAAACCATTAAGAAGTACAACAACTCTAAAGAAAACAAAATTGATACAACAATGACTGTTATTATATCAAGTAAACTATCCTGTAAACGCTCCTGTATTAAGCCTCGCTCCTGCCCTAAATGAATATAACCTAGGACCTCACTACGCATGTCGTAAATAACCAACGATGTATTATAGAAATCATCCATCAATGATGTAACAACACCCTTACCAACGAAATCTGCAATTTCTTTATCAGAGAATGCTTGCGCTTCACCCGCCGTATACAAGGGAACATGATCTCTATCAGTAATCATTACATAAGCAAGATCTGTATGTTCATTTTTCAAATCGTCAAGATATTCATCCATCCCATTTAAGGAATTAAACCTCGCGCCATAACTTACTACCTTTTTGGTTACACCCTTCAAGGATTCACCGATAGTCACTGTTTTCTTGTGCATCTCAGGCGCAAGCGTTTTCTCCATATAGCCTAAAGAAAAAAACGATATAAATAATGTCGATACAATAATTGCAAAAATGGCGAGCGCCATCATGCTAACTCTGATAGGAATTCTTAACTTAAACATCAGCAGAATCTTTTTCAAGCTTATCTAGATCTTTATCTGCCGCATCAAAACTTAACAGTAATTCCTGAGTTTTTTCGTGAAACACCAAATAGGCATCTTCAAAATTACCTTTTTCAGTTACTTCATCAGGATCATGACATGAATCCGACATTAAATTAGTTAAAGCCGCCCCCATTCCCACCAATCGAAACCTGAATTTCCGCGTAATAAAGTACACCAACACCAATATAATAACGGCGATCAATGAGATACTTAAAATAGAGTGTTGCAGCAAAAACCACCTAGTCCCCCACGAATAGGCAACAGATTCTTGATTTGAATAACCAATTTGTAATTCTCCTACCTGTGCAGAAAAATTATTATAAATTGGCATGCGAAGGATAATAACATCATCATGCACTGCTACTATATAATCCGTTCCTGCAACAGGCTGGCCATCTCTATCCGGCAATAACCATCCAGAATCTTTTGCCTTTTTATCCATGTCGTAAAGAATTTTATTGTTAACATTTAATATACGCAAAACATCGACATCAGAATTTTTTGAGGCAAGTTCGTCAACCAAACTCTGCGTGTTATGTAACTCATCAATATTAACGCCAATATTTAAACTATATTCAATAGATTTTTTTAGGTCACCACCGAGCACCAGATAGCGCGCTTGAGTAATATCAGAATATGCCTTGTTGAAATTAAAATAGGTCAAGAACGCTGTCAGAAAGACAGCGAAGCTCACTACAAATGTTATTGTTAATGACAGTTTAACAACCAGACCAATATCTCTTTTTTTACTGGTCATTTCTGATTGGTCTTCATTGTCATATTTACCTATAACATCACTTGCCATTTTTTACTTACCCCACCTCATCTACTGCGTAAACATCAACACCCTGCGTTCTCCCTTTCACTTGTTGTTGTCCTATGTGCGTAAAATTAAAACTATCCTTTTTCGCAATCCCTTTATATGTGTCATCATTAATCAAAATATTGTAATCAGGATATTCTTTTGTCAGTGTTTCAAGTCTTGCTGCCACGTTAACTGCATCACCAATAACGGTATATAAAAAACGCTCCAAAGATCCAACTTGCCCCGCAACCACTTCACCTGTACTTATTCCTATGCCGCACTTAACAATAGCGTCTCCTCGCTGCGCACGCTTTAAATTAATAAGCTCTAATTTCTTACGCATTGCTAACGCAGCTGAAACCGCATTAAATTCCATTTCATTTTGTGAGTCTGGTGCACCAAAAATAACGACAATAGCATCACCAATAAAATTATTAACGTATCCGCCCCATGCCTGCACAGCTTCTGTCATCTCTGTTAAGTATTCATTAAGAAATTCAACCACTTCATCTGGTGCCATATTTTCGCTCATGGTTGAAAAACCACGAATATCCGAGAATAGCACGCTCACTTGACGGCTTTCACCGCCCAGTTTGACGTCGCCCATGAGTAGTTTTTCGCGCACCTCTGGCGATACCACGCGACCAAATATATCGCGCTCTCGTTCACGCTCACGGACACCCGCCACCATCAAGTTAAAGGTACGCATTAGGGTTCCAAACTCATCTGCACTGGTTATTTTTATCTCACCTTCATCATAGTCACCTTCGCGCACCCGATTCGCCGCTCTCATTAATGCATGAATAGGTTTTATAAAAGATCGAGAAAAAAGTAATGCAATAATAGTGAAAATAAATCCAACACCGACAACACTGTAAAGAACATTATTGAATTGCTCATTAAGCGGTTCTGAAAAACTACTCTGCTTAGTACTAATACCCACAACCCAGCGGTGATTTTTAACCGGCGCATACCCTGCTATTTCTTTTTCTCCATTTATTGGCGAGCTGTAGTTGACTGTACCAGGGCTCCTTGCTCCAATAATGGCATCAGCAAGCACATCGAAACCAAGGCTTTCAATGTCATCCAACAAGAAACGTTTGCTCTTAACTATTTTTTCAAGTGATTTTTTAGATAACGGCACCAAACTTTTATAAAGTAATTTATTGTCTGGATGGTTAATCAATACCCCTTCATTATCAACCAAGTAGGCGATATGTTCATTTGTATTCGCTTCATCAATAATATCAGACACAGCCAAACCTGATATTTTTACAACAACAACACCTTCTACTTTTCCTGACTCACCTAATATAGGGCCAGAAAAGAATAATCCCGGCTTTCTCGTTACATCACCTACTGTGATATTGGATACATAAATGCGTCCCTGAACAGCTGCCTGAAAATATTCACGATACGAATAGTTTCTACCAATAAATTTATCCGCCGGTGCTGATAGCACATCACCCTTTTTATCCATTATCAGCAATAATTCAAGTTTATTATCTGCAAAAATCAGGCGTTGTAATTTTCCTTGAACTGAATCAGTTGTCTCTTTGTTACTGCCTTCAACTAAACCAATAATATCCTTCTCAGTAGCCAAGTATTTCGTCAGGAAGCGTGTATCATCAATTAATTGCTCAATACGATTGGCTGTTGCTACTGATAACTGTTTTAAGTTACGTAATTCTGTTTCAGAAATGCTTGCGACGCTGCCTTGCAAATTATAGTAGGCAGTGAAAATCATCGGTAACAACGCCGTAATCAATAGCGTTATCGATAATTTAATAAATATAGGCCATGATCGAACTTTGAATATTTTCTTTAATTTCATCTTTTTACACTAAACCCTTTACATCCACCTGACAGTGGTACACGCACATCCTGTGTAAAATAACCTCTACGGCATCTATATTCTAAAATTATCAATAAAAGACAATGACTTAGATTTTTATTTGCTGAGCTATCGTCACCGGTAAAATCAATATAACGGAACATATCCTCGGTAACTATAGGCGAGAGATCTAATAAATACTATAAACAAGAATGAGTTATATTTAACCAATGAGGATCTCATCCCACATATATAAATAAAAAAAGCCGTCCACAGTCTCTTAAGGGATTGACGTCGCTACCGCTCCGCCCAAACCACCTTCGGCGGTTTGTCGAACCAGCCTTTTAGTCGAAGGTTCTCATCCCACATCTATAAACAAAAAAAACCGTCCACAAGGGACGGCTTTTTTTGTTTATATGGCGGAGAAGGAGGGATTCGAACCCTCGATACGCTATAAACGTATACACACTTTCCAGGCGTGCTCCTTCAACCACTCGGACACTTCTCCTAAAATTTTTGTCAATCTAGTACTTCTTTAATCATTCCTTACCGAACACTAATCCAATTCTCCCGCAATAAACCTATCCTATTGATTTGTATGCGGCCAATATATCAGGGTATTAGATTGTAACATACTCACTTCTAAGTAGGAGGACGAGTCTTAACCACACAAGCTAGAACAACTTCATTTATGTCTTATATCGTGGAGAATTTTCACTGCTTTGATGGAGTAGAAATCGGTTCAGGAATATGAATACCGAACCCTTGCGCATAATCTACACCTAGTAACTTAAGTTTTTGCAAAATAGCATCATTTTCAACATACTCAGCGATAGTTTTCAATCCCATTACATGCCCTAAATGATTAATCGCCTCGACCATCGAAGCATCTGTTTCATTCTCAAGCATATCAATAACAAAGCCACCATCTATCTTCAGATAGTCAACATCAAGATTCTTGAGGTATGCAAACGAACTCAACCCGCTACCAAAATCATCTAATGAGAAACTACAACCCAAAGACTTAATTTCAGCAATCATGCTCGATGCCTGCTGAAGATTTCGAATCGCAGATGTTTCTGTTACTTCAAAGCAAAAATGCTTTGGATCAATATTGGATTTTTTAATTGACTTAATAAGAAAACCAAGCATATTTTCATCAGCTAGGGATTGCCCTGATAAATTAATAGAAAATGTGTCATATTGAGGTAGCACCGTCAGACTTTTCATATACTCTACAACCAAAGTAACAACTTTTTGATCGATCTGCGACATTAAGTAATAGCGCTCAGCCGCCGGAATAAAAGCATAAGGTAAAACCACCTTCCCTTCTTCATCTATCATCCTAACCAGAATTTCATAGTGCCGACCGCTTTGTTCGGTTTTAAATATTGGAATGATTTCTTGCTGATAGAGTATGAATCTATTTTCTTCAAGGGCTAGCAAAATATCTGAAATAACTTGCATTTCATTTTGACGCATACTGTGCTCTTCATCTTCAGCAGAATGAGTATGAATCCTATTTCGTCCTTTCTCCTTTGCTATATAACAAGCAACATCTGCCTCACTTAGTAATGAGGTAATGCTATCCGTTTTCTTGTTAATCGCTACGAGGCCGATACTAACCCCTACCTCAAAGACTCTATCTTCCCATTTAAATCTAAAGTCATTTATAAGTTTATGGATCTTATAGGCAACTTCTTTAGCGTGTTCTAAACTACAATTTTCTAATAACACTCCAAATTCATCACCACCAAGTCGTGCAAGGGTGTCAGAATCTCTCATCTTCGCAATTAATATAGAAGTGAGCTGTTTTAATAATTCATCACCAGCAAAATGACCCGAAGTATCATTAATTATTTTAAAATGATCTAAGTCCATGTAAAGAATGGCATGTTCACGAAACTCACTCTTTGCTATCAAAATAGCCCTGTCTAGTCTTTTTTCAAATTCCGATCGATTTACCAGCCCTGTTAACGAATCATGTTTAGCCTGATAGGCCATCTGTCTCGCCATATGCCTGACACCACTAACATCCCTAAAGACCACAACCACCCCTGCATTAACACTATCTTTAAAACGGATTGGTGCAATTGTGTCCTCAATCGGAAATTCCTCACCATTTCTATTTATTAATATATTTTTTTCTGTTGAAGATATCGTTTGGTTATTTTCTAAGCATGCTGTAACGAGATTTTTAATCGGTTGACGACTAATTTCATTAAATACGCTAAACACTGAAGTGATAGGTTTTCCTCTAGCCTCTTCGGCATCCCAACCGGTTAGCCTTGTCGCAACAGAGTTTATTAATTCAACATTACCATTCTTATCTGTAGTAATAACGCCATCGCCTATTGACTCCAGTGTCACAAAAGCCCGCTCTTTCTCCTCCATCAATGCTTCTTCGGAACGCTTAAGACCTTCTATCTTTTCGCTAATAGCCTCACTCATTTTATTAAAATTATCAGCAAGCTTACCAATCTCATCTTCACTGACCACCTTCATACGGCTATTATAATCACCTTCAGAAATTCGATCGGTTGCCCTAAGAAGCGTCGATAAATGCTTGGTAAGTGCATAACCGATTAATGCCAGAAGGAACATTGACAATAAAACTTCAATCCCCGCAATCGTTATACCTTGTGATAATAACGACTGTTCTGCGATAAGATATTTATCCATGTGAATACCAAACTGAATTTCTCCAACTTTCTGCCCTGCAATAGTTAGATCTCCACGCGCATCAAACACGCCATCCTCTCTTGCATGTTCAACATCAACATCAACTCTCGGAATTTCAAATGAACCAACAAAACCAGCCATTGCATATGTATTACCCTGCTCATCAAAAACCACAGCATATTTAAGCTCTGAGTTTTCCTTAGCGATAATTCTGTCAAGTGTGTCAGTAAGCGATGCGTAGTCACGCTCAAAGAGGGGTTGGCTAAGGGCCGCATCAAGTAATGGGTAGAAATCTTCAGCCAAGGAGTCAGTATGTTCTTCAATAGCACCCTGCATAAGACGCATGCTATTCCCAACCAAGAGACTAAGCATACATACTTCAACAATAATGCTCACCAACACCAACTTAATACGCAATGACTTGAAAAATGGTACTTTCTTGGAGGTCATACTATTTTTTTTACTTTATTTTTTAAGAAAGATTTTGATATAAGGGTCTAGTTTTTCCATCACATCTTTCTCTGCAATTTTAAACTCGACAAAACCAACAGAATTTATATATTTTTTCCCTTCAGCGGTGTTGTGAAAATCAGCTAACGCATTGCTAAGTTTAGAGATATGATTAAGCTTCATATCATCCTTCGCCATTATCATAAATCCGGGGGCTATCGCTGTCTTTCCAATAATACGTATTTTCTCCTTTAACTCAGCATTTTTTGTGATTTTCCCCCAGATAGTTACCCCCGTCACTGATGCATCACTTTCTCCACGCAAAGGGGCATACATAGATGAATTATGGTTTTTCGTTAATTTGTAAATTACATCCTTGCCTGGTTGCATTCCCATGTCATTGAGTTGCTGCATCGACATCTGGGTAATGATAGCTGCACGACCTACTGATGTTATTGTTTTACCCTGCAGATCTGACAATGACTTTATCGGAGAATCTTTCTTAACTAGATAAATGCCTTGAACCTTATGCATGGTATGCACCATGGGCTGATATTTATCTCGCACTTCTGCAAGTCTCCCCAAGTGTGGCGCAGTCATAATAAAATCATACTCCTGCATCTCGGTGCGTTTTATAAATTCTTTGAATGAGGGTGCTGTCACAAGATTCACTTGTTTGCCTAATATCCTCTCCATTTTTTTTCGCAAGGGGCTGTGAAACTTAACAAGCTGGGTCGGACTAACATATGGAAAAATACCAAAATTATATTGTTGTTTTGAGTCAGCATGCGACAGAACGGTATTAAGCAAAAGCGCAAACAGTATACCTTTACGCACAAAACCTTTCTTTAAACAAGTGTATTTGCACATAGAGACCTCGCAATTTTTTACAGCCACATAAGTATATCGTTCAAATTGGCAATTTATTTAATTCACTGTAAAGCTTCCTAATCTTTAAAACGCCATTTTAACCGTCTCACGATAAAAAAAATCTACATGTTTTAACTGGCTCGCTGCGCTTCAATAGCCTTACCAACCAATTGGATTAATACCTTAAAGCGCTTATAGGTGGCTTCATCAAGATGACAATCATCAACATGTCTATCAGCATAAAACAGGCCAATTGGTTTTTCATCGACAAACACTGAGCCTGCAAAAAATGAACTTGTATTAATAATTTTTTTCAGGGAATCTGGTACAAGCTTCCAATACTTTTCTTTATTACCTTCATTCAGCCAAATACTTTGTGCTTTTTTCATCACATGTGTAAATAAATTCGCAGGCACAAGATCTATTTTAAATTGGTTAAATTCTGGATCGTTGTCTGTGCCTGACATATACCGGGCATTTAGCTCCTCACGTTCCAAACCTTCTACCATCGCAAATACAACACGGTTCAATCCCAAGCCATCATGAAGGCATCGTGTTACAAGATCCATCAAGCTATTTAGGTTTAGTTTTCGTGCCTCAGTCTGGATTTGTAAAGTTATTTCCTGATAGACATCGAGCTGTGGCATTAAACAAAAATGATGATGTTCTGCTGCTTCTATAATAGCATTACCCTCATTATCTAAATCAAACTCCGGAATAATAGGTAACAACGCGGCAGCAGGTATCACTTCATACCAATCTGATTCACGCGCAGCAGCAACGGCATTGCTATGAATCATTTCAATAGTTCGACTAAAATCATATTCAAGGTAATCAGCAATGTGCTGCGTGCATTCAAGCATTTCAACTGTATACCAACCTTCCTCAGCTAATCGAGCAAGTTGACAAGCCAGCATCACACCATATACACGCGGATTGCTTGCTTTGTCTGCTGATAACGCATCTACAACTAATTCGGGCAGCTTCCAGCGTATTGCCAGTGCATGGCTAAGCTGTTTCAAACTAAATCCTAAAACAAGGTACTGTGCTTCATCCGCAGACATATCATCATCAGCAATCACCGCACGAATCTTATTGATTTCATCACCACCATTTAGAAGTATCGCCATCGAGCCAATGCTATGCATAAATGCAGCGACAAATGACTCTTTTGGAACCATATCAGCTCGTTGCATCGCCCAGTCATATGCTTGATAAGCAGCATGAAATGACCGACTTGCTACATGTACATAGGCACGCATATGTTCATCTTCTGCTGGCAACTTCAATTCAGCCATACCATCGGTCAGGTTCTTAACCTTATCGAGACCGGTCATCATGGCTGCACTTTCTAGGGTCGTTATATCAGACGATAAACGCCCTCGTGGAAGCGAATTAGCCCAACGCAGCATGGTTAATACGGCACCAGGATCATGCAACATACTGTCGCAAAAGCGATCCATTGGCATGCCTGCTGAGGTTTTTATCCCCCGCACGCTGTTCGCCGTTGGCTCTAGTATTGGGAAACGGATATCCGCTAGTAGTTCAACCCAACCCTCGAGATCAGGTTTTTCGATATCCACTGTCTTTTCGCTGTCCATTACCAACCTATTTTAGATTTCATACCCCTTTTATCGGCACTGTAGGGTATTTCATTAATTTCCTTCCAATCCATTATTTATCGCCATTCACGACTCAAGCTTATGGAACGACTGCCGATAACATCGTTTAAGAGGATAGAAATATTTGGAGTGAATATGTTAGCCATTATTGGCGCCATCGTTGTTGTGGTTTGTGTTGCAGGCGGATACGTCCTATCGCATGGTAACTTGGCCGCATTATGGCAACCTTATGAATTAGTGATTATTTGTGGTGCTGCATTCGGCGCATTCTTGATTTCAAACCCCATGACCGTTGTAAAAGCAGCCTTTGGCGGTGCGCTGGGCGTGCTTAAGGGCGCAAAATATGGCAAAAAAGAGTATTTAGAGCTGCTCTCACTCATGTTCGATATTTTCGCAACAGTGCGAAAAGAAGGCATGATGGCCATCGAAGAACATATTGAAGAACCCGCAGAAAGTTCGCTTTTTAGTAAATACCCCAAAATACTTAAAGATCATCATGCCATTGAATTTATTTGTGATTATTTACGCATCATTGTTGGCGGTAATATGAATCCATTTGAACTTGAAAATCTCATGGATATTGAACTAGACACCCATCACCACGAAGCTGAACAGCCTTCGGCTGCAATAACGCGTGTTTCAGATGGCCTACCCGGCTTTGGTATTGTTGCGGCGGTACTTGGTATTGTGATTACCATGGGCTCGCTTAGTGAGCCGCCCGATGTCATCGGTGCACACGTTGCTGCGGCATTAGTTGGTACTTTCTTAGGTATTTTATTCGCATATGGTTTTGTTGGTCCTGTTGCGACATCAATGGAACATAAAGCGGCTGATGAGGCGAAGTTTCTCGAATGCATTAAGGTTTGTTTGCTCTCAACCTTAAATGGTTACAGCCCACAAATTGCTGTTGAATTTGGTCGTAAGACATTATTCAGTAACGATCGCCCAAGCTTCACCGAACTAGAAGAATATCTCAAAGAACAAAAGGCCTCTTAAATCTGGTTGTCTGAACAATGGAAGATAAAAAACAACCGATTATTGTCAAGCGCATAAAGAAAGGTGGCCATGGTCACCACGGTGGCGCTTGGAAAGTTGCCTTTGCCGACTTCGCTGTCGCCATGATGGCCTTCTTTATGGTGATGTGGTTACTCGGTGCGGTGCCAACAGAGACCCTAGGCGGTATTTCAGACTATTTCGAGAATGTGAGTTTAACCGAAGGCCAAGCTACTGTTCCCAGCCAAGGCATGGCAGGCCCCGGCGGTGCAAGTACCAGCATGATCGACATGGGTGGCATGATGGATATTGCCAAGGGTGAAGGCAATAAAATCAACCAACAAAGCAAAGCCGATGATGAAGCCATTGTTGAATCTGATGCCGATGTTAATGCTGCACTAAAAGCAGAAAGTGAAGCAAAGGCAGAGAAGAAACGGCTTAACGAACTCATGAAAGACATGGTCGATGCCATTGGTAAAAATAAAGCGCTCTCTCCTTTCAAAGATCAATTACTACTTCAGGTAACTGCCGAAGGCTTACAGATACAAATTGTTGATGAAGCAGAACGTGCAATGTTTGACAGTGGTGGTTCCAATATAAAAAACCACATGCGTACAATACTTTATGAAATTGCCAGTTTCCTAGATACCGTTCCCAATAAAGTCAGTGTTAGTGGCCACACCGATGCATCAGCATTCACTGGGCGCGAAGATTATAGCAACTGGGAGCTTTCTGCTGATCGCGCTAATTCAGCACGGCGAACACTTGAAGAAGGTGGCCTTTCTACAGAAAAAATTGGCCGTGTTGAAGGCCTTGCTGCATCAAATCTACTTGCAAAAGATGACCCTTTCAGCAAAACAAATCGCCGTATTAGTATCTTAGTGATGAATAAAAAGACTGAAGCTGCACTTACCGGCTTAGTTGAAGATCCCGTACTAGAAGATGCCGAGCCAACACAAATTAATGACACACCAATTGACTTGCCTGCACTCCCGGTACAACCTGCTGATGATTCTATTAATCAGTTAGAGCCGATTACACCTATACAATTGAACTTAAAACCGGATACTGAAAACTTAAATCCGCCAGAAAAACAGGAGGAAGCCGAAACATTAACGGAAGAATCCACACCTCCGCCAGATTTGAAGATCATCGACTTACCACCTATCATCGATCCCAATTTATTACCAAAGCAGTAATAAATACCGTGGTATTTTTTAATCCTGCAAATATTTTTTGATTTTCCAATGTAAATCATTGATTTTCAGTTTTAAAGACTCTCTAACTTACATATTTATTACACTATAGTTGCTAAAATGACTATTAAGTATATGTCGCTATGATCATATTCATCATGGATTTAACTATCGAGGCACAATATTGCGTCATCTAGCCCTATTATTTTGTTTGTTGTTTTTATCAAGCTGCGGTCAGCCGTTAACCCTGCTCGAACAGATTCAAAAAGAAGGCGTTTTACTCGTTGCGACACGTAATAGTCCAACCACCTATTTTGAAGGTCCGGACGGCCCCACTGGCTTTGAATATGATTTAGTCAGCCTGCTAGCAGAAGAACTAAAAGTAAAAGTAAAAATTATTACACCATCGAATTTGTCTGACATTCTTTCTTTAGTGTCACAAAATCAGGTACATCTAGCCGCCGCGGGCCTTACGGTGACAGAATCGCGACAACAGTGGATACGTTTTGGTCCTTCTTACCAAACTATCACGCAACAACTAGTCTACCGTATGGGTTCAGAAGCAAAAAGACCACGCAAACTTGCAGACCTAGTAGGAAAGCATGTGGAAGTAGTCGCTGATAGCAGTCATGCCGAACAACTCGAAGAACTACAAGCTGCGCAACCTGAATTAGAGTGGATAGAAAACCCGGAATTAGATAGCACTGAGTTACTCAATTTAGTTTGGGAACAAGTTATTGATTACAGTATTGCTGATTCAAATGAGGTAGATCTTAGTCAACGCTTTCAACCTGAATTACGTGCTGCATTTGATATCAGTAAGCCACAAAAATTAGCATGGGCTTTCCCTATTGATGAAGATAACAGTCTATACAATGCCGCAGCTGACTTTATTAAGAAAATTAAAGCCAACGGTAAGCTTGCGATATTAATAGATCGGTATTATGGACATATTGAACGTTTTAATTTTTCGGGGACTCGAACCTATCTTCGTCATATTCATAAACGCTTACCAAAGTACCGAGAATTATTTGAAGCTGCAGCTGAAAAAAACAAACTTGATTGGCGTTTGCTAGCTGCTATCGGTTATCAAGAATCGCATTGGAATCCAAAGGCAAGGTCACCTACAGGAGTCCGCGGCCTGATGATGCTAACTCTGCCAACTGCTAAATACTTAGGCATTAAAGATCGTGTTGACCCAACACAAAGTATCAATGGCGGTGCAAAATATATTAAAAAATTAATCAATCGGATACCGAAGCAAATTGAAGATCCTGATCGAACTTGGTTTGCCCTCGCAGCGTATAACGTAGGCTTAGGTCATGTAGAGGATGCACGCATTATCACAGAAAAGCGTGGCGGCAATCCTAATGCATGGAATGATGTAAAGAAAAACCTGCCATTATTAAGTCAGCGTAAGTGGTATAAACAAACAAAGCATGGCTATGCGCGCGGCCGTGAACCAGTTCGTTATGTTGAATATATAAGAAGTTATTATGATCTTTTAGTCTGGTACAGCGCACAACTTGATGAACGAATTACACTCGACTCTGAAATACCTGATAAAGACAATGAAGCTATAGAAATTATTACGCCGGCACTTTAAGGACATTCAATTACTCTACAAACGTGACCTTATAATTCAGATAATTCCAGCACCGATTTTATTTTTAGTTTTTTCATTACATGCTGACGATGAACCTCAACCGTACGCGGACTAATACCAAGCTCTCGAGCAATATCTTTATTGCTTTTTTTCTGAGCCAGTATATGCATGACTTCATGCTCACGTGGTGTCAATGTTAATATTCTTTCTTCCATTGATTCACCAAAGAAGGTTTTCTTTTTATCATAATTAAATGCATCTAAAATAATTTTAATTAAAACATCACCATTGTACGGCTTCTCTAAGAAGTCAATCGCGCCCTCTTTCATAGCCTCAACCGCCATTGAAACATTGCCATAACCTGTAATGAATATAATAGGTAACAAACAACCTGTTTCATTCATCTTCTTTTGCAATTCCAAACCGTTCATTTCCGGCATATTCACATCTAGAACAATACAACCCTCATGTGAGGCATCATGGTATTCAAGGAAATCCAATGGATTTAGAAATGTTTTTGAAGATAAACCAGCTTCATCTGTTAATGCCTTAATCAAACCAAGCGCTTGAGGGTCATCATCAATAATATAAACAGTTTTTTTACACATATTTTTTTCGGCATTCCTGATTTTTATTTTTAGCAAACTTTAATAGCGTTATACCAAACAAACTCAGTTAAAGAACATCATTCGCAATTTCCTATATTCATAAAAAATGAACTATTCAAGAAAAATAAAATATGAGAAATTAAAGCGATCCGCTCAAAAAACGATGACACAATACTTCTATCATCATTGCAAGCTTGTTATCTTAATTATATAAATCAATTTAATTGTATATCGAAGCAAAAAGCAACGCTCACAAATACTTACGTAGTTTGAGTGCAGCGAACACCACGTCTAAGATATATGTCTTATCGATAAAGATAAAAAACAATCATTTTATTGCAAAGTATTCCTAAAATGTGGTGCGAGTAGCAGTAAAAATAAATTAGGCAGTGTCAGAAAATGCTTACGCTGCATTTAAACAATACATATATTCTACAAACAACAAAAATTATTTACGCCGCCGATTAAAAAAATCGCGTAATAACTGGCCACATTGGTCTGCTATCAAACCGCCCTCAACATCGACATGGTGGTTTAATTTACGATCATCAGGAATAGTGTAAACACTGTGCACGGCACCTGCTCTAGGATCTGAAGCGCCATACACAACACGTTTAATACGCGCATGAGTAATGGCACCGATGCACATCAGACATGGCTCTAAGGTGACATACAAGGTGGTATCCGGTAATCGGTAATTACCCAGCACCTCTGCGGCGGTACGCATTGCCTGTATTTCTGCATGCGCAGTAGGATCATGGTTGGCAATCGGCCGATTCCAACCTTCAGCAATAATCTCATTATCTTTAACGATCACTGCTCCGACGGGCACCTCACCTTCCTGCTCAGCACGTTTTGCAAGCTTAATGGCATGCTGCATAAAGGCATTATCATCGTCATTCATAACGGTACTACTTGTAAGCATTTATTGTTGATACCAATTCTTCTGGTAAAACTGTTTTCCAGTATTATTAATGGGGTCGACCAAGTCGTAAATGACAAGGCATGAGAATGAGAGAACAAGGAGCTTACATAAAGTAAGTGACGATGTTCGAATATTCTCATAACGCCGTCAGAATGACTTCAGCGGAGCCGTCATTCCCACTCAATAGTTGCTGGTGGTTTCGAGGAAATATCATAAGCAACACGCGAAATACCCGTGACCTCATTAATAATACGACTCGACACTATTTCCAAAAACTCGTAAGGCAAATGAGCCCAACGCGCGGTCATAAAATCAATGGTTTCAACAGCGCGGAGTGACACAACATATTGATAACGGCGACCATCACCGGTTACACCTACTGACTTAACCGGTAAGAAAACAGTAAAGGCTTGGCTAACTTTTTCGTATAAGTCATGTGCACGTAATTCTTCGATAAAAATATTATCGGCAAGACGTAGAATATCTGCGTACTCTTTTTTAACTTCGCCTAAGATACGTACGCCTAAACCAGGGCCAGGGAATGGATGACGATAAACCATGTCATAAGGAAGACCTAACTCAACACCCAGCTTGCGCACTTCGTCTTTAAATAATTCGCGTAATGGCTCGCAGAGTTTTAATTTCATGTAATCAGGCAGACCACCTACATTATGGTGTGACTTAATTAGGTGGGCCTTACCTGTTTTTGCACCTGCTGATTCAATCACATCAGGATAGATTGTGCCTTGTGCCAACCATTTTGCATTTTTTAATTTATTTGATTCTTCTTCAAAAATATCAACAAATAAATTACCAATAATTTTACGTTTTGCTTCAGGGTCATTTTGACCTTCGAGGGCATCAAGAAAACGCTGCTCTGCATCAACACGTATGACCTTAACGCCCATGTGTTCTGCAAAGGTGGCCATTACGTCATCGCCTTCATTCAAACGCAACAAACCATTATCAACAAACACACAGGTTAATTTTTTGCCAATCGCTTTGTGTAATAGTGCTGCTACAACCGATGAATCAACACCACCCGACAAGCCTAAAACAACCTCATCATCACCAACTTGTTTGCGAATTGTTTCAATACTATCACTAACAATATTGTCAGCTGTCCATAAACCTGCACAGCTACAAATATCGTGAACAAAGCGGCTAATAATACGCTCACCTTGATGCGTATGTGTTACTTCCGGGTGAAATTGCACACCATAAAAACGTCTTGACTCATCTGCCATACCGGCAATCGGTGCGCTGTCAGTCGATGCCATTAGTGTAAAGCCTGCTGGCAACTCAACCACCTTATCACCATGACTCATCCACACATCCAATAGGCCATAACCTTCTTTGGTTTGGTGATCTTCTATGTCTTTTAATAACTCAGTGTGGCCGCGTGCTCTTACTTGCGCATAACCATATTCATGCGAATCAGCGGACTCTACTCGCCCACCCATTTGTGCCGCCATGGTTTGCATGCCATAGCAAATACCCAAAACAGGTATGCCCATTTCAAAAACACATTCAGCGGCACGAGGAGACTCCCCTTCCGTAACAGTTTCAGGACCGCCTGAAAGAATAATACCCTTGGGATTGAAATCAGTAATAGCCGATGCATCCACATCGTAAGGATAAATTTCACTGTAAACACCCGCCTCACGAACACGACGCGCAATCAATTGAGTGTATTGAGAACCAAAATCAAGGATCAGAATACGATCGGCATGAATATTAGACATGAAGTAACCTGTTTGAAGTAATTGAAAAAAGGCGGGCCATTATTCAATACTGCCCGCCTCGGAAACTAATTTGAACGATAATTCGGTGCTTCTTTGGTAATCGTCACATCGTGGACATGGCTCTCACTCATGCCTGCATTGGTAACACGCACAAATTCTGGTTTAGTACGCATTTCATCCAAGGTCGCGCAACCGGTGTACCCCATACTCGCACGCACACCACCGACCATTTGATGCAAAATAGCCAAGACAGAACCTTTATAGGGCACACGACCTTCAATGCCCTCTGGTACCAGTTTGTCTTGCTCCGAGCTTTCTTGGAAGTAACGGTCACTCGAACCTTCTTTCTGTGACATTGCGCCTAACGAGCCCATACCACGGTATGACTTGTAAGATCGGCCTTGATACAGCTCTACTTCACCCGGTGCTTCTTCAGTGCCCGCGAACATACTGCCCATCATAACGCTGTAAGCACCTGCGGCCAGTGCCTTAGCCACATCACCCGAGAAGCGCACACCGCCATCGGCAATAAGTGGGATACCATCTTTAGCCAGTGCCTGAGCAACATTGCTGACCGCCGTGATCTGAGGAACACCAATACCCGTCACAATACGAGTTGTACAAATCGATCCCGGACCAATGCCAACTTTCACCGCATCGGCACCGGCATCACGCAGTGCTTCCGCTGCCGCTGCGGTGGCAATATTACCGCCAATCACCTGTACATCCGGAAAATTCTGCTTCACCCATCGAACCTTGTCGATTACACCTTGAGAATGACCATGTGCCGTGTCCACAACGATAACATCAACACCCGCCGCAACCAGTGCCGTTACTCGCTCATCTTCAATGGCGGTACCGACAGCAGCACCGACTCTTAAGCTTCCTTGATCATCCTTACAAGCCAGTGGTTTCTCAGTGGCTTTGCGAATATCCTTGACCGTAATGAGCCCACGCAACTCAAAATTGTCGTTAACAACCAACACGCGCTCAATACGGTGCTTTTGTAGCAGGCTAATCACCTCTTCTTTGCTAGCCCCTTCCTTGACGGTCACCAGCTTGTCTTTAGGTGTCATCACTTCCGACACAGCCGCTTTATAACGTGTTTCAAAACGCGTATCACGACCCGTCACTATGCCCACCAATTTGCCACCCTCAACGACAGGCACACCAGAAATATTATTTTTCCTAGTTAATTCAAGAACTTCGCCAATAGTTGTATTAGGACCAACAGTAATCGGGTCTTTAACGACACCGCTTTCATACTTTTTCACTCGATGCACTTCATCGGCCTGCTGCTCTACCGTCAGGTTCTTGTGAATAATCCCCATGCCTCCTTCCTGAGCCATAGCAATCGCTAAACGGGCTTCAGTCACCGTATCCATGGCCGCAGATACCAATGGCATATTTAAGGTGATATCGCGGGTCAGACGCGTTGCCAGACTTACTTCTTTAGGCAATACGGTAGAGTGCGCGGGTAGGAGCAAAACGTCATCAAAAGTAAGGGCTTCTTCAATAATGCGCATATCTGGCTTCCATTTTTGGGCTGGCCAGAGGTGGCCAGTTAATTAGCAGATAATTATAAAGATTGACGCGGGCGGGGTAAACTAGATAGCCTATGTAAATCGTCAGAACATGTAAATTTACTGTCGACTCGGGGCAAATATAAGAATATATTAGAACCTAGTACTGAATAATTATTAATACAATAACAATGCACTTCCGGAGGAGATCCACCAATGAAGAAAATCGCACTTATCGCTGCTGCTGCTTGTATGACTATCTCAGGCGCTACTTTCGCTAAAGCACCTAGTAAAAAAGCCACCAGTGCCGCTGTTCAAGCCGCTGTAAAATCAATCGAAGCAGCTAAAGCCGTACGCGGTGAATGGCGTGATAGCTACAAGATTCTAGGTAAAGCAAAAAAGGCTTACCGCAAAGGTGATATGGCTAAAGCAATGAAATTAGCTAAAAAAGTACAACGCCAAGGTAAAATTGGTAAAGCACAAGCTCTTGCAGAATTAAATGCAGGTAAAGCGAGTAATGCTCAATACAAATAAGTTGCTAAATACAGCTTAGGTAGAAAAGGCCAGCTCATTGCTGGCCTTTTTTTATGTAAAGCAATAGCCCTCTTATACTTATACTTGCCCCCCCTCACCAAACACAGCCATTAATTTAACTAATAACAAGATATCTAAAGGCTTCCCGCAAAGGCATCGGTATAAATCATTTTATTGTCGACTCCAAGAAAATATAAGAATATATTCAGGTTTTGTCCCGATGGGTTAGTTAATACAGTAACAATCTACTTCCGGAGGATAATCTAATGAAGAAAATTGCACTTATTACTGCTGCCACTTGCATGACAATATCAGCGGCTACGCTGACAGCCGCCCCCAGCAAAAAAGACGTCAGCGCTGCTGTTCAAGCTGCCGTAAATTCAATAGAAGCAGCTAAAGCCGTACGCGGTGAATGGCGTGATAGCTACAAAATTCTTGGTAAAGCTAAAAAGGCTTACCGTAAAGGTAATTTGACCGCCGCGATGAAGTTAGCCAACCAGGCAAAAAGACAAGGTCAAATAGGCAAGGCCCAAGCACTAGCTGAAGAAAAATACCAGAGCATGCCGGCTAGCGTCAGATGAACTATATACATAGGTAGCTTGGTGAAAGGCTGGCTTCTGCCAGCCTTTTTAGACGTAACCGTATTCTCGAGACGTTAAAGTAGCCCTGCTACTTCTCCTCCTGCTACACTCCTTCATATGGACGACTTTGAATACGAACAACCACAGCGTGAAATTTATTCTGTTTCTCAGCTAGCCAGTGATGTAAGACAAACCCTTGAGCAGAATTTCCCATTAACATGGGTGGAAGGTGAAATTTCTAACCTAGCCACGCCCGCTTCAGGTCATATCTATTTCTCCCTAAAAGATAGCAAAGCCCAAGTACGCTGTGCCATGTTCAAAATGCGCAAACGTCTGCTCGATTTTGATCCAGAGAATGGCGTGCAAGTATTGGTGCGAGCAAAAATTGGTTTATATGAAGCACGTGGTGACTTCCAACTTATTGTTGAACATATGGAAGAGGCTGGCGACGGTGCAATGCGTCGAGAGTATGAAGCCCTCAAACGTCGTTTACGCAATGAAGGTTTATTTGAATCTCAACATAAACAATCGATCCCTAAAATACCGTCACAAATCGGCATTATCACTTCACCGGCCGGTGCTGCAATTCACGATATGCTAACCGTATTAAAGCGACGTTTCCCAAGTATTCCTGTCTTTATTTATCCTGTCGCTGTTCAAGGTGAAACAGCGGCAAAAAAAATATCAAAAGCAATTAAACTGGCTAACACTCGTAATGAATGCGATGTGCTCATTGTTAGCCGTGGCGGTGGCTCACTTGAGGATCTATGGGCTTTTAATGACGAACATCTCGCACATACTATTTTCAATAGTAAGATCCCAATCGTCAGTGCTGTTGGGCATGAGGTTGATTTTACGATTGCCGATTTTGTTGCCGATGTTCGCGCACCAACGCCCTCTGCTGCCGCTGAGTTACTTAGTCCTGACCGTAATGAGTGGTTACAACGGCTTAATTCGCTCAATCGACGGTTATTAGCCAGTATACAGAATCAAGTTAGGCAGAATTCCCAACGTATAGATTGGTTACGTCAGCGTATTACATCACCACAACAACGCCTAAAACAAACTAGTCAACGCATTCATGAACTTCAACAACGCATGGTAAGGGCCCAAGATAGCCAATATCGATACAAAAATCAGCAGCTACAAAAATTACATAGCTCTCTTCTGCTTCATGCACCCGATAAGAAAATAAAGTTCTTACAACAACAACAAATATTATTACAAAACCAATTACAACAAAAAATGAAGAATATTTTACAACAAAGAAATGAAACATTTCTCTTGCTCTGCAATACCCTTGATGCTGTTAGCCCATTAGCGACGTTAGGACGCGGTTATTCTATTACACGCCAACTTGATACTGGGGAACTTATTCGTGATGCTGCTAACATAAAGAAAGATATACGCATTGAAACCAGATTAGAAAAAGGCCGCCTTATATGCAAAGTCGAAGACAGTCAATCCGACCCATGAACTATTTCCATACTTTGCTATTAGGGGTGTTTTTTCTTTTAAGCAATACAGCTATCGCCTTACCTACGCACAATGCAATCCCAGGTGGCGTTGCTGTCATTCCTCTCGAAAAAACTCTTAAAGATAGCGCGCCTGTCGTTACTTATAACAAACGCCGCGTTATGGTTGTTAAAGAAAAAGAAAACTGGCTTGCCATTGTAGGTATTGGCTTAACAGCCAAAACAGGTAGACACCAGATTAAAATAAAACCCAAGGCAGACATACCGTATACGCAAGCATTTATTGTTAAACCCATGAAATACAAAACTCAACGCCTTACTATAAAAAACAAACGCAAGGTGAACCCTAATAAAAAGGATTTAGATAGGATTTGGGTTGATAAAAAAGAAATTGTTACTGCACTTAAACACTGGAGCAATAACAATACTGTGCCTACTCATTTCACATTACCCGTACAGGGTCGGATTAGCAGCCCATTTGGTTTAAGACGTTTTTTTAATAATCAACCACGTAAACCACATAGTGGGCTAGACATCGCAGCCAAACAAGGTACGCCTATTGTCGCTCCGGCTGATGGGAAAATAATTGAAACTGGTGATTATTTCTTCAATGGCAACACCGTGTTTATCGATCATGGTCAGGGGTTAGTCACTATGTACTGCCATATGAATACGGTTGAATTAAAAAACGGGAGTTTTGTAAAACAAGGGCAACAATTTGGTACTGTGGGAGAAACAGGCCGGGTAACAGGTCCTCACCTACACTGGGCGGTTAGCTTGAACAATGAACGTGTAGATCCAAATTTATTTCTAAATAATAACCCGAATAAACAATAATCAACTACTTATTTAATATCGCTAAACTTCTTCGTCAGGCGGAACAACTTTAATTATTTCTTCAATAGTCGTTAAGCCCTTTGCAACTTTATTCGCTCCTGAAATACGTAAGCGTGTCATACCATTTTTTATTGCAGCTTTACGAATATCAACCGTTGTACTCTCACTGCCAACCTGATTACGTAAGTTTTGATCAAAGATCATTAATTCATAAATGCCCATACGACCTAGATAACCTGTATTTCGACATTCATCACAACCTACTGCCTTGTGGAAATTCATTACACCGCTCACTGTCCACGGTGCAATAAGTCCCTTCCATACTGTCTCGTCCACTTCAGTCGGCTGTTTACAGTGTGGGCATAATGTACGCACAAGACGTTGAGCCATTACACCAACTACTGTGGCATTAATCATATAACTTGGTATACCAATTTCTCTTAATCGAGGGATCGCAGCTGCGGCATCATTGGTGTGTAAGGTTGATAAAACAAGATGCCCTGTTAACGCCGCTTGAATGGCCATTTCAGCCGTTTCGCGATCACGAATTTCGCCGACCATAATAATATCAGGATCTTGGCGTAATAAGGTTCGAATACCGGCTGCAAAATCGACACCTATATTGGCTTGCACCTGCATTTGGTTAAAATCAGGAACAACCATTTCAATCGGATCTTCAACCGTACAAACATTAACCTCAGATTTAGCTAAGGTTTTAAGCGTTGAATAAAGTGTCGTGGTCTTACCTGAACCTGTTGGCCCAGTAACAAGAATAATGCCATGTGGATGCGTTATCATCTCGCGCCAATCAGCAACATTCTTTTTACTAAAACCAAGCGCATTGTAATCTTTAACTAATACGGTTGGATCAAAAATACGCATAACCAGTTTTTCGCCAAAAGCAGTCGGCATGGTTGATAAGCGTAATTCGATTTCATTGCCATCGGGGGTTTTACTTTTAATCCGACCATCTTGTGGGCGTCGTTTTTCAACCACATCCATACGACCCAGCACTTTTATGCGGCTAATCACAACTATTAATACTGGTGTCGGCATTTCATAAACGGTGTGCATCACACCATCAATACGAAAGCGAATATTACTAATGTCACGACGAGGCTCTAAATGAATATCACTAGCACGTTGATCAAATGCATATTGCAGCAACCAATCCACGATATGTACAACTGATTGGTCATTGGCATCAAGTCGTCCACTTTTCCCTAATTCCACCAATTGTTCAAAGTTTGTGACACCAGGTATGCCTTCATCATCACGTTCACTGGTTGCTTTGCGAATTGAATGACTGACGCTGTAAAATTCTGCAAGATAGCGGGTGATGTCAGTTGGGTTTGAAATTACTCTTTTAATAGCAAGCCCAGTGACATGGTTTAATTCATTTTCCCAACTACGCACATGTGGCTCAGCCGTTGCAACCGTTAACGTTGTACTATCAACTTCTACGGGTAAAATTTTATATCGTGAGGCATAGGCTGATGACATTGTTTCTGTTACTGAGCCAACATCGACTTTAAGGGGATCAATCCTTAAATAAGGGAGTAATTCGTGCCCTGCCAACCATTCAGTTAGTGCTTCAAGATCGAGTCTCGAACCCGGTCTGGCTAAATCAACCCATTCTTGTTGGGCGATGATGGTTAAAGGGTGAATCTCTAATTGCGAATTACGCGCAGGCACCAAAAAGTCATCAAGAACGCTTTTATCCACACGTGCATCGTCAACAAGTGCCTTAACTACCTCTTGCAGGCCGAGTTGACGATCAAGGTTTTTTTCACTGCTTTGAAATTGGCGCATAATTCGCCACCATCCTTGTAGTGACTTTATTATTTAAGAGTAGTACTGATGCTAGCATGGTTTTCTATAAATATCATGTAGCCTTATGAATTTACTAAAAAAAAGGGCGCCTAAGCGCCCCTAATTACATGACAATATAATTAATTATTGCAGATTAGTTGCAAACGATGGCACAACAGCACCACCATTACGCCCTACCGCAGGTATTTCGATAAAATCATCGACCGCATTACCATTACCATCTTCAATAACTGCATTTTCATCACCGACGTGTCCTACCGGTACAAACAACTGCGGCCCATCAAACGGGGCTTGGCGGTTGGGAACGCGTGGATCGGTTAATGCCTTCAAGAAAGCAACAATATTATCTCTATCAACAGTATCAAGACCCGCTCCAGTATTGAGTCCTGCTGATGAATTCTTCAGTTCACCCTGCAAAATACCCAAACCTGTAATCTCAACCGGATTCTCGCGGTTCACATCATAACCAATAATAGGATGTGGAAATTCAGCACTCGGATCAAAGGTACGGAAGTTACCTCCACGGAAGTAAAAATCGACAACTTCTTCGAGAGTGTCTTCACCACCATTATGAAAATACGGCGCAGTCAATTCAACATTACGTAATGTTGGAATTTTAAATGCACCATCTGCACCCACATCCGTATCAAGTTCCGTTGCCGTTCCATCAATCCGAGGATTATCGTATTGACCTAAATGAGTCAAACGACCAAAACTAAGTGGATTACCGAATGGATCAACACCACCCACACCTAGATCTTCCAGTGTGGGACGAACACCAATGTTATTGAAACCTTCATCAATCAAGTCACCGCGACGAATACGTGTAAAACCACGCTCATCAACACGGCTAACAGCAGCAAAGGTAAATTCGCCACGACCATGACAGTTCAAACAACGTGCCTCAGAATCAGCTAAATGAAAACCAACCAATTCAGATGGTGTTAATGCTGTTTCATCACCATCTAGGAAACGATCAACGGGTGAATCATCTGAAACCAATGTGGCTTCATACATCTGAACAGCTAAACCAAAGAATAATGAGAAGTTTGCTTCCATATGAGAATACGTTCTCTCAGGATTATCTTCTACAACATCTTCATCGACAACTGTACGGCTACCATCTGCATTGAGCATGACGTAATCCTCACCTTTCCACCATTTCTTATGGAAAGCACGTTTAATCATTTTCTCGTAGCTTTGGGTCTTCAGTCCAGGCTTATGCTTACGTGCAAGCTTACCCAGTACACTGTCTTGACGATGTACTTTTTGCTTGCCTAAAGGACGCAATGCTTTTTCACCATCTTCTTCATCGTGAGCGATAAATTTATCGCCAATTTCCATCCAGTAACGACCATTTGCCGACATTTCAAACTCGCTCAATGGTGGTCCAACTGCTTGAGAAGCCAATGATGCATTATCAATACTCACGCGAACCGCAATCAGCTTATTATTATCATCATCGTCATCATGACCACGACGTTTACGTCGATGTTTCTCTTTGCGATCATCATCGTCTGACTCAGCAACAACATAGACAAAAGCATCCGGGTCATTATCACCAAACGGACTCACACCATTAAAGATATTGTTCGCACGGCCATCCCAGAAGTTGCGGTGATTAAATACAGCATTAATCACAGTTGGGGTGTTACGCGGCTCAACACGACGTGTATTAACACCACCGACTTGAAAGCCAAGAGGATCAGATGCAGGCGAGCTATCATCTATTGCCTGACCTGTTTTCGCATCTTCAAACTGTGAAAAACTCACACCTTGTGAAGAAACCACATCATTAGAATCACGTATTACTTCAGATGTGAACAACAATGGGTCCGTTTTTACATGGAACGGGAAATCCCCAGCTGTCAGTGTTGTATTAGGCCCTTTGGTCGTAAAGCCTGTATCAGGATTACCTGAAGCATCCTGATTGGATACTAGCAAACCAGGACTTAACTGATTTCTAACACGACTATCTGCTCCAGCATTAAAATGACAGCTAGCACAGGCTGTAGCGGCATCACTACCCACCTGCATATCCCAGAATAATGCCTTACCCAACTCAATAGCTCGTTTTTTATTTTTAACAAATTCGCTAAGATTAGATGGCTCTGGAACTGGAATTGTTTTTAACGAGGTGATCTCTGCCCTGATAGTTCTCCCCTCATTTTCGATTTGATCTAAAATTTGGAAACTAAGATCAGCGTGAACAACTGCTGGTGATAGACTTCCAAATGCGAATATAGCGGCGGCCCAAAGGCGCTTCCGCTTAATATCATTACTCATAAATTACTCCCTGTATTATTGATGTCATGCGATTTTTAATACTATTATTATTGTTATCATTCCAAATTTACTTTGGAATGCGCATAATTATAACAATATTACAATGGAATTTATGTAAGCAATATCACATTTATGTTTTCAAATGTCCTGTGATTAGATTAGATCAATTTCAACTTATTAAGAATAAAACCAAGAGCAGATATGCCGCTACCGAAGAAAAGTCACTCGCTTTGAGTATGGTTACAAAGTCAATCAAATACCCGCATTTATAAAAATTTTAAATAATACATGCTGCACATGTGACAATCGTTATGAAAATAATAAAAATCTAGTCTGGCAAAATATAGGCAGTTGTATCCATCGCAGGTTGGCTTTCATCGATAAATTTAAACGTACTCCAACCAATTTTAACTATGTCATTATTGCTGAGTATTTTTGTACTGATCTTAATATCATTAACAAAGGTGTTATTGGTACTACCAAGATCACGTAGTTCGTATTCAACATGTTCAGTAAAATGTTCGTCTTGATTCCTCTCAATAACAGCATGTTCGCTGCTTACTGCGAGGTCATCAATATGAACATCGTTATCTGATGCCCGACCAATCCGCAAGACACCGGTACTAATATCAAAATGTTGACTACCAACACCATCCACCATTAATATTAATTTTGTCATGTCGACACCTCTTGTTAATTTGTTCTTTTTATTAATATACTAGAAACATTATCGTGCCCACCCGCTGCATTCGCTGCCGCCACTAAATTATTTATACCTTGTGAGAGCCCATCCGATTCTTTTAATATTTTAGCGATCATATCATTGGTTATATAATTACTGAGGCCATCGGAACATAAGATATAAATATCGCCCACCTCAGTGGCTTGCATAGTAACTTCGGGATCAACACAATTATCTATACCAAGTGTGCGCGTCAATACATTTCGATATGCCGAATTGGTTTCTGCAGCACCTGCTTGCCGTAATTCTTGTTCCATTGAATGATCGACTGTCAATTGAACCAACTCACCATGCCTATAACGATAACAACGTGAATCACCAACATGCGCGATACATAAGTTATCGCCGTACGCTAATGCAAGCACAATTGTTGTACCCATTTTGCCTATTTCTTCATTTGTACTTCTTACTTTATAAACGGCAGAATTAGCCGCTGCAACCGCATCCATTGCGCGCCATACCATTCTTGCGCTTTCAGCTTTCCAAAGTTGACTATCTTCTTTTATTGAACGGCATATTTCTTCACGCGCATGCTCAACAGCCAAGCGACTAGCAACCTCGCCACCGGAGAAACCTCCTACACCATCAGCAAGCACTGCCAGCGCCATGTCCTGTTTATTCGCTAAATACCAATCAATGCTATCTTGATTGTTCTCTCTAACTAATCCCTTGTCAGTCTCACCGTATATTTCAAATTGACTCATCGCACTATCCTCTATGCCTTAGCCAATGCATCAGCCATTTCCTGTGCCGATTCATACCGTTTTGTTGGGTTCTTTTGCAATGCCTTATTAATTATTTTTACAATTTTCACTGGCAATTCAGGACGAACTTCACGGATACTACGATGTTTTTTATTTGTGATTTGATAGGCAAGACTGGCTAAACTTTCACCTTTAAAAGGTAATTCACCTGTCAACAACTGATACAGCGTAACACCCAAACTAAAAATATCTGCCCTACCATCTACTTTACCATCGGTTAATTGTTCTGGTGCCATATAACTGGGACTACCTAGTATTGTGCCTGTCCTTGTTGTCGTTGTATCTGTGACGCGAGCGATACCAAAATCAGTCACCTTTATCCTTTCATCGCTCTCATTATATAAAATGTTTCCTGGCTTAATATCACGATGCACAATGCCTTGTCTGTGTGCATAATCAATAGCCTGAGCGGCTTGACCAATTAATTTGTAGATTGTGTGACAATCCAGCATCGAATCTGAATGGGTATATTCACTCAGTGGTTTGCCAGGAACATAATCCATCGCAATAAAGGCAAGATCTTGTTCATCACCAATATCAAATACCGTTACAATATTTGGATGATTCAATCTTCCCGCCGCCTCTGCCTCGCGGAAAAAACGTGTTTTAATATTTTCTGCTTCAGTGCCACTAAATTGTTTTAGGTTTATTGTTTTAACCGCAACATCACGAACGATTTTTGGATCATGCCCTAGATAGACAATACCCATCGCTCCTCGACCCAGTTCTTGCCGTAATTCATAACGACCTAAAACGGGGTGTTCGATGCCAAAATCTGGAATAACTAATGTGTTTGCACCATTAAAGCTGTCTGTCGCACCCACTTTTCCTGCTTGTGCGTCAGCTAAGCTAGTTAATCGTTTCGCAATATCACGATATCCCTTTTTCATTAATGACAACCGGCTAAATATCCTAAATGCTTTGTCGTATCGACGTTGCCGTTCATATTCAATACCAATGCTATACAACAACTCAAAAACATCTTCATGTGGACTACAATCAAGTAATGTTACTGTCGCATCATCGTATTCACCTAACTCAACTTGTTTACGCCCTAACTTCACTAATGCTGCATCTTTATCGTTGATTAATAAACTTAGTTTTTTCTCATAGCAGAGTGCAAATACCATAAGAATGTGCCCAACAATAATGAAGGGGATAAGTAATGTTAATGGTAACCATCGCTGTGAGATAATCAGCATAGCCAATTGTCCAGCAATAATAGTGGCAATCAAAATACCGCTAAGCAATGCGCCTGTTGTAAAACGGGATCTTGGCACTAAGAAGAAAAGATATAAAACAATGGATAACACACCGGCAGTAAACAGTAACTGCCCCCATGTTGGCACATGAACACTGCTTCCTCTCAATAATGAGGTCATTACGCGTGTTAGTGACTCCATTTGCGAAAAATTACCCTGTCCAAATATCACTGTTTTATTGTGAAACTGGCGTAACGACTCACCACGACCAAATTCCGTGCTGCTGAAGTAAGGTGCATCTGTCTTTTCTGATGAGGGGATATAAATAACGCCATCCGATCCTGTCAACCAACGTTCTCGATCTAAGCTAAGCCCTACACCCTCTTGCCAACGAAGTGTCTTTGTTGGGTTTGTCTCAGCATATGCTCTGAGAATTAAATCAGCTATTGGCAGTTTGCCTTGCAACCAAACTAAATGATGCTGTTGCGATGATATTTTTCCAAGTGGCACATATAAAGAGGCTTTACGCAATTTACCATCTACATTGAGTTGTGGTGGTTTTTTAAGCAGTGTTGTTAAGAATGAAGGTTTATAAGCCAAGTCAAAAGGCGCGATACGTTTTGCTGAACTAAATGAAAAAACATCGTGGCTATCAATGCCCGGGATCAGACCAACTGGGATAGACAGCTTTCGTAACGCCTTACGTATATCACTATCTAATGGCAAGCCAACAAAGGCCATTGCCTTAGGTCTTTCTGCAGCAACCCGCTGAATAAATTGTCGAGATTTAGATGCTTTTACATCATGAGGAATTTCGATCATCACAACATTAGAGGAAGTATCTGACTCTTGTTGTAAGTAAGAGCCCCACGCAAACCAGTGTTTGTCGAGCCATGCAGAAAAAGGGTGGGCAAGTGGTGTCAATATGACAATTGCCAATAGTAATACCAGTCCCCTCGCGTTACTAAAGAAACGGCAAAGATGTGCCCAAATAGCCTTCATTGGTTATCCCGTAGATACGTACCAATACTGTAGGTGATATTCAGTTAAGAAACGTGGACTACTTAACAAAAATGAGCAATTATATGAAAAATTGGCTATTTTTTATAAGAAATAAGCAAATCGATCAATTTCGATGCTTTTTTACCAAACGCTTCTTTTTATGTTCTTGGCGTGGTGTTAATTTATTACGCCGACCTTCAAACGGATTATCGCCACTTTTAAATTCTATGCGTACAGGTGTGCCGTGTAGATCAAGCACTTTACGATAAGTGTTTATCAAGTAGCGCGTATAACTTTGCGGGATACTTTTTGTTTGTTTACCATGAATAACAATAATAGGTGGGTTTCTACCGCCCTGATGTGCATATTTCAATTTTATACGCCGCCCTCGTACGATAGGTGGTGCATGTGCAACAACGGCATCTTCAAGGATACGTGTAAGACGCGGTGTTGATACATTGACCATCGCTGATTTATAGGCCTTCTCAACAGCCGAAAACAAAGTACCTACACCTGTTCCATGTAAAGCAGAAATAAAATGTATATCGGCAAAATCAACAAAGGCTAAACGTCTATCGAGCTCATCTTTAATACGACTACGTTCATGCGATTCAAGTCCATCCCACTTGTTCACGGCAATAACAAGTGCACGCCCTTGTTCAAGTGCGTAGCCTAACAAACTTACATCTTGTTCAGTAATCCCTTCATGCGCATCAAAGATAACCAATACAACATTAGCAGCACTAATGGATTGCAATGTTTTAATAATGCTAAATTTCTCAACGACTTCATTAACTTTACTGCGACGGCGTACGCCCGCTGTATCAATCAATGTGTACTCTTTACCACGTCGCTCGAAAGGAATACTAATGCTGTCTCGTGTTGTGCCTGGCATATCGTAAACTAGTACGCGATCTTCGCCAAGAATCCGGTTCACTAATGTCGATTTACCAACATTAGGTCTGCCTACCATTGCAATACGAATTCCTTTCTCTTCTTCGTCGTCATCTTGTTCCTCCGCATCAGCAGCAGGCAAGATTTCAATAATGGCATCTTCGAGTGTCCCCATACCCCTGCCATGTGCCGCAGAAATAGCATGAGGTTCACCTAAGCCCAAGGCATAAAATTCAGCTGTGAGCACATCAATATTTGCACCATCACTTTTATTCATAGCAAGAATAACTTTCTTACCTAGCTTACGAATATGTGATGCTATATTTTCATCACCTGCTGTTAATCCATCGCGGGCATCAACTAATAAGATAACAACATCTGATTCATCCACTGCTTGCATGGCTTGACCAGCCATCAGCTCATCAATCCCCTCATCACCGCTAAGACCACCTGTATCGATGAGGAGCATATCACGCTCACCGAACCTCGCCGTACCGTATTTACGATCACGAGTCATACCAGGTTGATCGGCAACGATCGCATCACGTGTTCGCGTAAGACGATTAAATAGAGTCGACTTCCCTACATTAGGTCGGCCAACAAGTGCGAGAACGGGTTTCATCAATTATGCCTGTGCAAGTAGAGCTATCCACCAACACGTAATGCAGTTAATGTACCTGCACTACTACTGATGAAGACAGTATTACCAACCACAACGGGAGCGGCTACAATAGGGCTACTACCAACACGGATACGTGCAGCAAGTGCTCCATTATCACGTTTTAAGAAATGTACATAACCCTCAAGATCTGCGACAACCACATAGTCACCTACTGATATAGGGGCAGTTAATTTACGTGCACGTAATTCAGTATTTTTCCAGAACGAAGAACCACTACGACGTTCCAAAGACCACACCTGACTGTTCTCATCTGTAACATAAAGGCGATCTTTATCTGCACCAATACCAGCATGTGAAGACATTTTGCGATTCCATAGACCACGGCCATTTTCAACTGCAATCGTTGCAACATTCCCTTGGAAAGTAGCAACATGAATAACACCATCAGCGACAATAGGATCAGCATCAATATCAACAATGCGCTCTAGTTCAGAACGTCCGCGTGATACCGCAATTCGTTTTTCCCAAAGCAATTCGCCATTTTTTAGTCGCAGTGCAACCATTTTACCGTTTGCTAAACCGGCGATGACACCACCTGCAAAGATCACAGTGGCACTTGTGCCACGTAAAGTAAGAACAGGCACACTACTATCATGTATCCAAAGTCGTTTTCCTGTTGCAGATTCATACGCAAAAATTCGACCATCAATACTACGCGCAACAGCGACACCATCAGCAGCACTCGGTGCGGCTAAGATTTCACTTGATGCTAATGTTCTCCAGCGTTCTGCGCCTGTTTCACGATCCAGTGCGATTAGCTCTGCATCTGCCGTACCAAGCAAAACAAGTCCATCACCAACACCTGGTCCACCTCGTAATCTCGCTTCGGTATCAACTTGCCAAAGTAAGTTGCCTGTTTTTACATCATAAGCAGAAACCTTACCTTTAACGCCTGCAGCATAGATACGATCACTATCAACTGCTGGCTGCAAACGAACATATAGTTTTTTCGCATTACTACCAACACTAGCCGACCACTGTTCTGAAACATTAAGTGTCGATTTGAATTTTGTTAGTTCTGCTGGCTTTTCAGTCACGTCCTCATTACTTAAATAGCCACGCACTGTATCAGAAACAGTTTCACTCAACGATGAACATGCACTCATACCCAACACTGCTATAAGTACAAATGCTTTACTCATTAATCGCATACTCATTTAATTGTCTCCGCATCTTTAACTACCGCAGGTTTTGCATCCGCGTATTTCACGCTAACAGCATCCCTACCTTCTGGTGACAATCCATCACTTTGTAGTGCCTTATCGTATGCTGCATATGCGCCAGCTTTATCACCTTGCGCAAGTAAAATATCACCACGCAACTCTTCATAAACAGCCGTATAGCCACCGGTATTCTTTATCTCCAACAATGCTAAAGCCGCATCGTACTCTGCATCGTTGAACATCAGCGCCAGCAATCTAATTCGTGCAGTATGTTGAATCTGCTTTTGCTTAGAGTTATCTAACACCCACTTCAAACTGGTTTTTGCTTTTGCCATGTCATTATCTGCCACCGCCTTATTAGCAACAGCTAAATTTGCTAATGCCGCATACGGTGTTTCTATATAGTCAGTGGAAAGTTGTACATTCAACTTTTCAATTTCTTCTTTATTATTAGAAGAAATATTTTTTTGGAATTCACCGTAGATCACTGATGCTTCTGCTGCTTGTGTATCTTGGTAATCACCCCATGCACGCCAGCCAAACAAAGCCACTGTTCCAATAACCAAACCGGCAATAACTGCCATACCATTTTCTTTCCACCATTTTTTAATGGCTTCAACTTGTTGTTCTTCTGTTAAATGATCTGCCACAACTACCCCCGAACGATCTTATTCAATTGTTCAACTAACTCTGTTTGTTGAATTGTTTGTTGTTCTGATTTTTCACGCAAATTCTTAATTGATACCGTGTTATTATCAATTTCATCTTCGCCAATAATAATCGCAACTAATGCATTACTTTTATCCGCTTTCTTGAACTGGCTCTTAAAGCTTCCACCACCACAGTTCATCGCAAGACGTAGACCTGCAACTTCATTGCGCATCTCTTCTGCTAATTGCAAACCTCGTTTTTCGGCCGCATCACCAAACATAACAAGATAAGCATGTGTTGGCCTTTCTGGAATCGCAACATTGTCATCTTCCATTAATGCAATTAACCGTTCTAAACCCATTGCAAAGCCAGATGCAGGAACCGGTTTACCACCTAATTGCTCGACCAATCCATCAAAGCGACCGCCCGCGCAAACTGTACCCTGCGCACCAAGTTTATCTGTTACCCACTCAAATACGGTTTTACAGTAATAATCTAAACCACGAACCAATCTTGAATTGATTGTGTATTTAACACCCGCCGCATCCAGTAATTCACACAGTCGTTCAAAGTGTTGCTTAGAATCATCATCAAGACAATCCATTAACTTAGGTGCCGCTTTATTTAGCTCCTGCATCGCTGGGTTTTTACTATCCAAGATACGTAACGGGTTTGTTGTTAGGCGACGCTGGCTGTCTTCATCTAATTGTTCAGCATGTTCATTATAATATGCGACCAATTTTTCACGATAGTTTGCGCGCGCTTCGCTACTGCCCAAGGAATTAAGCTCTAGCCTAATATCATTCAAACCTAACGCCGGCCATAACCGCGCAGTCATACAGATCAGTTCAGCATCTATATCAGGCCCAGCTAAACCAAAAGTTTCCACACCAACTTGGTGAAACTGCCGGTAGCGTCCTTTCTGCGGACGTTCATGACGAAACATTGGACCGCGATACCAAAGTCGCTGAGTCTGGTTATGTAACAAACCATTTTCCATACAAGCACGCACACAACTTGCTGTACCTTCCGGGCGTAAGGTTAAGCTATCACCATTTCGATCCTCGAAACTGTACATTTCTTTTTCAACAATATCGGTGACTTCGCCAATAGAACGACAAAATAATTCGGTCATTTCAACCACTGGCATGCGAATCTCATCGTAGTCGTATGACTGAAGTAAATCAGAAATTGTTTTTTCTACATATTGCCAGCGCGGAGTTTGTTCCGGAAGTGTATCGTGCATACCCCGGATCGCCTGGATTTTCTTAGCCAACTTAACGTACCCCTAAATCTTTAACAAGGAACATACCGAACCAACTAGCTTGCAGCTGTTTGCACAGTAACCTTCAAATCACTTTTGTGTTTTGTTACATTTCGATTTGCAATAAAATCACGCACGACTCGTTCAATTTCATCAACCAAGTCAGCATCTTCAACTTTGTGATCTGGTTTACCATTAATGTAAAGCAAGTTAGGCGAACCTCCTGTCAACCCAACATTAACTGCTTTTGCTTCACCGGGGCCATTAACCACACAACCGATAATTGCAACATCAATAGGTTCAATAATATCTTCAAATCGTGCTTCCAATGCATTCACCGTTTTGATGACATCAAATTCCTGACGCGAACAAGATGGACATGCAATCAGATTCACACCCTTACTACGAATATGTAAACTTTTAAGTATGTCAAAACCGACTTTAATTTCTTCAACAGGATCAGCGGCAAGCGAAACGCGAATAGTATCGCCAATACCATCATTTAGTAACATGCCTAAACCAATTGCTGATTTCACTGCACCCGAACGTGCCGCACCTGCTTCTGTTATACCCAAATGCAACGGTTGATCAATCTGGGAAGCTAAATCACGATATGCCGCAACTGTCGTATGCACATCAGATGCTTTTAGGCTGATTTTATATTCCTGAAAATCTAGTTTATCGAGGATATCAATATGGCGCATTGCTGATTCAACCAATGCAGCAGGTGTGGGCTCACCATATTTTTTTTGTAAATCTTTTTCTAACGAACCTGCATTGACACCAATGCGGATAGGGATACCATGTTCACGCGCGCTATCCACCACTGCACGAACACGGTCTTCACGGCCAATATTTCCAGGATTAATTCGTAAACAATCAGAACCTAGTTCTGCTACACGTAATGCTATTTTATAATCAAAATGAATATCGGTAATTAATGGCAAATCAATTTGCTGACGAATCTTTGCAAAGGCTTCAGCAGCCTCCATACTTGGAACAGAAACACGAACAATATCTGCTCCCGCACGTTGTAATGCCTGAAGCTGTCCGACTGTTGCTGCTACATCACATGTTTCTGTGTTCGTCATGCTTTGTACAGAAATAGGTGCACCGCCACCCACAGCGACATCGCCCACCATAATTTGTTTCGACTTGCGCCGTTTAATATCAACCTTAAAACTCATCGCCTTACTCTCCCGCCGCACCAAGCCTAAAGCGGGCAAGATTTCCTCGTGTATACTTATCTAGATTAACCAATTCACCATTATACTCGATTCTCACTGCCTTCGCGTTACCCAAAAATACCTTAAATGGGGTACTTCCAGATACCTGATAGTCCTTATTTGCTCTCAATAAGTCATAAATCAAGCGTTTACCGTTATTATCACTCACTTCGACCCAGCTATCTTCACTTAGGCTGATCAGCGCATTATTCGCTTCTGTTGGTTTGGACGCCTCAACAGCAGGTTCAGGCGCTTCAATGACAGGCTCAGATACGGTAGTAGCTGGGGGATTTTCGAGAATAGGCGCAGCTTCAACAACATCTGGAACAGCAGGTTTTTCCTCTTCCACTGGATCTAGCAATTCCGGTAATGGTGCAAGTGACGCAATAGATTCAGGCTCTGGGGTTTGTGTTTTTTCTTTCACCAACGAGTATATGGCCGAAGGTTCAAAATCTTGCATTTTCAACCATGAAACAATGCCAGTAATTAAAACCAACACTATTGACACACTCGCTATTTTTACAAGCAAACCATTAAATGTTGGCTGTGTTTTCCTTGCAGCATCAGCAACGAGTACAGGCTTACCAACTTCAATTTGACCGTATGCAGCCAACAAAGGTTCGACAGGGATTTTTAAAAGTCTCGCATAATTACGCAAATAACCAGTAACAAAAATTGGTACTGCTAATTTCTCATAATCTTCATCTTCCAATGCGACAATAATGTCCAAGTTTAATTTAAGCTCTTTAGCAACTTCTTCGCGGGAAAGATTAAGCGCACCACGGGCACTCGCCAAACGTTTTCCAAACGAAAAACTTTGCTGTGTCGATATTGATGTATCTTCACTCATCGACGTTCCGACTCTAATAACTCTTGCGCTTCATCTGAATCAGGAAATTTGTGTTGCAATAGTAATGCATATTTTGCAAGATCTTCTCGCCCGCCCAATACTCGCTCAATTTTTAAACCAATTAACAGGCTTTGTGCAGTGTGTTTACGCGCAACACCAAAACGCTGGATATATCCCCGTGCTTGAAGGTATCGTTTTGCTTCAAAATTAAGTTTGGCCATTTGAAATAATGCTGTAGGTTGCAGTGGATTTCCCTTTAATAAATTTCGAAAATAATTCTCAGCTCGTTTGGGTTTGCCCGCACGTACCGAACAAAGCCCAGCATTGATTCTGACTAATTCATGCGAACGGTATAGTGGGTTAGCCAATGCCTTTCTAAATTTCTCATCTGCGCGATCATATTGTTCCTTTCGACACAAAAATGCTGCATAAGCATTATGTGCATCTGAATACTGTGGGTTAATTTCCGTTGCTCGTTCAAAGTGTTTAACCGCTGTATTTGGCCTATTTAACTTGTCATACAAGAGTGCGATAGCATAATGTGCTGTAGGCAAGTTATCATCAATTTCAATCGCCTTACGAAATTTCACCAATGCATATTCATAATTGCCCTGCTGGAAATATCCAACACCCAACTTAACATTGGTTTCAGCTAATTGATTGCCGCGTGGCTGTACGATTATATCCGTTTCGTCATCGCCTTCCGCAGCAACACCCCCGCTACTTGAACAACCACTACCTAAAATGGATGCTAATAAGATTAACCCACCATAAATGCATTTTCTTATCATTATTATTTTACTCCTGCCTGCATTTTTACACGCTGTTGTGTGCGCTTAGTTTTATCTTTTACACGCCCTGCTAATTGTCCGCATGCTGCATCAATATCATCGCCACGTGTTTTGCGTGTCATTGTTACTACACCATTATCTACCAAAATATCACGAAAACGGTTTATCACTTTCTGTGATGAACGCTCGTATTCTGATTCAGAAAATGGATTAAACGGAATCAAATTTACCTTCGATGGTATGTTTTTTAATAATTTTGCCAGTTCCCGAGCATGTTCAGGTTTATCGTTAACACCCTTCAACATTACGTATTCGACTGTTAAATAACGATGTTTTTTATCTTCAAAATAATGTTTGCATGCAGCAAGTGTTTCTTTGATTGGGTATTTCTTGTTCAAAGGTACCAACACGTCACGCAATGCATTATTAGGCGCATGTAATGATAACGCGAGACTGACATCCATTACTTCACGTAGCCGTTCCAATGCAGGTACAACACCTGCTGTACTTAATGTAATACGACGTTTCGAAAGGCCATAAGCAAAGTCATCCATCATAATGCTCATTGCTGCAACTACATTGTCAAAATTAAGCAGAGGCTCTCCCATACCCATCATCACAACATTAGTAATAATTCGTTCGCCATCCTTATTAAAACCAAGTGCATGATTTGCGACCAAAACCTGACTAATAATTTCGCCTGCGGTTAGGTTGCGGTTAAATCCTTGTTTGCCCGTTGCACAAAAACTACACTCTAGCGCACAACCAATCTGTGACGAGACACACAATGTGCCGCGCGTACCTTCGGGAATAAAGACAGTCTCAATGCTATTACCAGAATCAAGCCGTAACAGCCATTTGCGTGTGCCATCTTCTGCTTTTTGATCAACGACCACTTCTGGCAATTTAATTTCAGCCATTGCCTGTAAGTTATCTCGCAATGACTTACTCAAATTGGTCATTTCAGCAATATCAGCCACGCGGTGCTGATGAATCCATTTCATCACCTGAGAAGCACGAAAGGCCTTCTCACCAATATCGGTGAAGAAGGCCTCCATTGCTGCCCGATCTAAATCGAGCAAATTCATTTTTCGTGACTGTTCCGGCATTGGTGTGCCCTACAAAGTCGACTAATTTTAGCGTTTGCGTTCGCAAACCCCATCATTGCCAAAGAAATATTCGATTTCGACTGCCGCTGTTTCAGCTGCATCGGAACCATGTACCGCATTTTCATCCACTGTTTGAGCAAAATCTGCGCGAATCGTTCCCGCAGCAGCATCCGCAGGGTTAGTTGCGCCCATTAACTCACGATTCTTCGCAATCGCATCTTCGCCTTCAAGTGCCTGCACCATCACTGGACCAGAGATCATAAATTCAACTAAGTCATTAAAAAACGGGCGTTCCTTGTGAACAGCATAAAAACCTTCGGCCTGTTCGCGGCTCAGTTGTATCATTCTTGCTGCAACTACACGTAATCCGGCTTTTTCAAAGCGGCTAATGATCTCACCGATCACGTTTTTAGCAACTGCATCAGGCTTAATAATAGAAAGTGTTCGTTCAATTGTCATGGTATAGGGAAACTCCACATCAGAATATTAACAATAACATAAAAACCCGCGAAGATACGCGGGTTTACGAGGAAAAACGGGGGGCTATTCTAGCCTTTGACTCGGCTAGGGACAATGCCTAAAACAGACTATTTTGCGACATTTTCAGTCGCGTTCGTCTATCCATGCCATTTGTATAGCTTCTAGAACTTTTTCACCTGAGCGTTCGGGGTCATCATCAAAGGCGTCCAGCTCACAAACCCATTGATGTAAATCAGTAAACCTTACTTTTGTAGGGTCTACCTCTGGGTAGGTTTCATCCAGTTCAATAGCAATATCGAGGGTATCTATCCATTTCAGGCTCATATCCAGTCTCATTTATCTCAAATTCTAGCGAATATTATAATATCCAAAAGACTAGCATCAAGTTAAATTAATCATGAAATTAGGATTTAAATTAGCTGTCAAGAACAGTGCGTACCATTTTCAGCAATTTTTCAGGATAGAAAGGCTTGTTAATTGTTTGCTGCAGCACTTTATCCGAAACCAATTCCCTATTGTCTTCTTCACTAAACCCACTGGCAATAAGGATTTTAATTTCAGGATATTGTCTTTCGACTTCACCGACGAGCTGATGGCCATTCATTTCTGGCATAATGACATCACTAATCAGAAGGTCATAATGATTATTTGATAACAAGTTAAGCGCATCTTTTGCTGCTGGCACTGTTTTTACTTTATAACCATGTGGCTCAAGTATGCTTGTTACTAACTGATGGAAACTGATTTCATCATCAACAAATAAGATCGACTCTGTACCATCGTACTTAGAAGAATCTGTTTCTGCATTAACCGACTCAACATCAATTACTTCATCACTGCACGGAAGATATATAACGAAGGTGGTTCCCTTACCTTGCTCCGATAAGACATCAACGCCACCATGACTACGTTTAACAAAACCATAAACCTGACATAAGCCAAGGCCAGTTCCTTTTTCACCTTTAGTTGAGAAAAAAGGATCAAATATTTTTGCCTTAGTATCAGAGTCAATACCCGTGCCATTATCCTTTATAGAAATAACGATATATTTACCTTTTACGACATTTAAATTTACAGCTTCTGAATATGAAAGACTTTTTACAGAAGTAGACAATAATAAATCGCCACCATCTTCCATCGCATGCATTGCGTTAATAGCAAGATTTAAAATTGTATCTTCAAAATCATTCTGTTCAATACGTGTAGCACAATCTAATCCATTAAGCTCTAAAGTTAATTTAATCTTCGCAGTAATTGCAGTCGCCAACATATCCTCAATACCACTAAGCACTTCATTGACATTAACCAAGGTTGGCTCATCTTGTACATTACTTGAAAGCCGAAGTAATTTTTTTGTCATGTGCTCGCCGCGCTTAGCAGCGTTAATTATTTCATCAACAAATTTGTTTGAACTCTCATCGTCCAATTTCTTCTTCAGAATCCCAGCATAACCTGAAATAATACCAAGCATATTATTATAGTCATGCGATATACCACCGGTGAGTGTACCAAGTGCTTGCATTTTCTGACTACGGCGCAACTGTTCTTCCTGGTTTTTTTGCAAGCTAATATCAAGGCATGAACCAATAAATGTCTTTTTCTGGCCCTCTTTCTTCGGCAATTCAGATACAGTTAAATGTATAAACAGAGGCTCTCCCTGTTTATTTTTTGCAACCAACTCTCTACCAGATCCCATGATTTTCTTTTCACCAGTTTTGATATAGTGATGAATATAACTATCATGTTTTTTGGCTATATCATCTGGCATTAAAATAGAAACATTTTTGCCAATCACCTCGACAGACTGATAACTAAACATCTTTTCGGCGCTAGAGCTAAATGAGAGAATAATACCGTCTTCATCAATAGTGATAACCGCATTCACCATGTGATCAACCATCTCTTCCAATAAATTCTTATTTTCTGATAATTCTTTTCGTGTTTTTATATTGGCATTAATCGCTTTATTGTACGTTTCTGCAAGCAATACCACTTTTTCATCAAGCTCATCCTTATCATCTATCGTAATACTACTTTCACCCGCTGATTCAATTATTTTCCCAGAAACAGTATCAATACTTCGATTGAAGTTTTTATAAGAATTATTGGCCGCTTTTAATTCTTCAGTTTGCTCTCGGATTTTATCTTCAATTCTTTTAACTCTTGCTGCAACACCTACACGAGCAAGTAATACATCATCTTCAAACGGTTTCGTAATATAATCAAATGCACCTAGTGATAATCCTTTCACAATACGATCAATATCCTTGTAACGGGCAGTTAAAAAGATAACAGGAATATTTGCCGTTTTCTCATCTTCATTTAACACCCCTAGAACATCATAACCATCCATCTCAGGCATCATAACGTCAAGTAAAATCACATCAACATTTTCCACCAACGCCAAGCGAATACATTCAGTACCACTATCTGCTTTTATAACAACGTAATCGTCTTCCAAAACCTGTGAGACAAGTTCAAGGTTATCGGCATTATCATCAACAACCAATACCGTTACTTCATCCGTGTTTTTCACTTTAAAAGATCCCTAAGTAGTTCTAAAAGCAGTTCTTCGTCAATAGGTTTTGTCATGTATCCATCACAACCTGCCGCCATTACCATATCTTTATCCGATTTCATCGCATGGGCTGTTAACGCAACTATCGGAATATCAGCGGTGTCAGAATTTGCCTTTAATATCTCAGTTGCTTCTAAACCACTCATTTTCGGTAGAGAAATATCCATTAAAATCAAGTCAGGCCTATCTGATTTAACAAGACCAAGACCGATTTCTGCGCTTTCTGCTTGCAATACGCCATAACCTTCATCTTCAAGTATTTCTACAACCAACATCATGTTATCGGGATAATCTTCAATGACTAAAATATTCTTCATTCTGATACTTCCTTTATCGTTTGTATTGCAGACGCGATCTCTTGCAAAATTTCTGCTGTAGTCATACCTTGTTTCGCAATAATAGATCGCGCACTACGGCTCAGCATGTCGCGCTCATTATCCGTTAATGTTTTTGCCGTAACAATAATCACCGGAATAGAAGACCACTCCGTATTTTTTCTCAATCGTTGTGAAAACTCAAAACCGTCCATTACTGGCATCATTAAATCTAACAGGATCAAATCTGGCTTAGTGCTTGTAAGCACATCGATTGCTTCCGCTCCATTTGTAGCAGTAATGACATTAATACTTTCGTCTTCAAGCACCTGTTTGATTAGCTCCAAAACATCTGGCTCATCATCAACAGCTAAAACCGTCTTGATATCCTTGCTTAATATCTTTTTAATTGAGCCAAGCAAGATATTGGGTTCAATTGGTTTTTGCAAATAATCCGTAGCACCCAATTCATAACCAAGCGCTTTGTTTTCCATCATCGTAACCATGACCACAGGTATTTCAGCAATGGTATCGTCACGTTTTATTTCACGTAATACTGACCAGCCATCAATTTTCGGCATGTGTACATCAAGTGTAATTGCAAATGGCTTGTATTTTTTTGCAAGACGCAAGCCTTCTTCACCATCAGACGTGGTAATAACTGCATAACCCTCATCACTCAAGTAACCTTGCAGTAAATCCAATGCCTCGACATCATCATCAATACATAAAACAGCCGGGCGATCTAAGTTCCCTTTTTGCAGCGCGCTAAATTCCTTTTCAACCTCAGCTAATTCTGGTTTTGAAGGCTGATTGTGCAATGAAAGTGGTAATGTAATCGTAAAATTACTACCTGAATCTTTAGTGCTTTCTACCTCAATCTTACCGCCAAGCAATTCAATGAATTTACGAGTAACAGTAAGCCCGAGACCTGTACCACCAACTTTTCGGGTCATACTGCCATCGACTTGTTTAAATGCCTCAAAGATACCAGTCATTTCTTCCTCAGACATACCTGCGCCCGTATCACTAACACTAATTAATAATTTGTCATCTCCTACTCGTTTTGTTGTGATTTTAATGTGACCTTGATCAGTAAATTTAATACTATTTCCAACAAGGTTGATCATCACTTGTTTTAGTTTCATTTTATCAGTGTGCATAATCATATCTTCATCACTGATGTCTAGTATTAGCTCAAGATTTTTCTCTTGGAATAATGTTTCTGTAAGATCTGAGACTTCTTTCATCAATGAATGGACTTTAAAGTCTTCTACAAACACATCCATCTTACCCGCTTCAATCTTTGAAAGATCCAAGAGACTGTTAATTAAACTTAATAGATGATGCGCATTACGTTCAACTGTACGTAAATTATTAAGTTGTCGCTCTTTTAAAACATCACCAGATTTTTTGATCACACGCCCCGTAAAACCAATAATAGAATTCATTGGCGTACGTAATTCATGCGACATATTGGCTAAAAATTGACTTTTAGAACTATTTGCTTCAACAGCTGCATTACGTGCTTCAATTAATTCCTGCGTTCTTGACTCAACCATCTGCTCAAGGTGGTGACGATGCTCTTCAAGTTCGGCTTCAAGAATGATTTTGTCTGTCACGTCACGAAGCAAACCAATGAAGATGGTTTTCTCATTTACTTCTATTTTAGACACTGTAGAATCGAGGGTAATAATTGCGCCGTCTTTCTTTACACCTTCAACTAAGCGCCCTTTACCTATTATATTAGATATACCTGTTTCAAAATGTGCCTTTAAATACGAATCATGTTCTCTGCTGACGTCTGAAGGCATTAGGATATTTACATTTTTTCCAATTACTTCATCCGAATCGTAACCAAATATTTTTTCAGCACCTTTATTAAAATCTTTAACAATACCGTTCGTATTAATACTAATAATGGCATCACCAACATTCTCTAAGATCGAGTGAATACGTTCTTCACTGAGCTTTAGTTTTTCAAGTAATTCAAGGCGGCGACTAATAACCACGGCACTAATGAGCAACAATAAGAAACCTGTTACAACAACACCGATGATTTCTGCTAGTACATCCGGAGGAAAAATTAAACTATCAACTGCATGATGCACCACCGCAGGAAACATATATACTCCGGCCATGCCCGTGTAATGCATACAGGCAATAGACCCCCCCATGATAATAGACCCAACTAATCTTGGTGGTATCGGTACATCCGACTCTGAAGTATGTTCAGCCCAAACTTTTGCCCGTAGTGATGCATAAGACAAGGCGACGGCTACTACCACCGAGAATAAAACGATAACCAAGTCATAGCGCATAATGGCATCCATGCGCATTGCAGCCATACCAATGTAATGCATGAGACCAATGCCACTCCCCATAACAATACTTCTCACCAACAACTGCTGAAACATATTGTCACGACTAACGTTGTTATAAAGTAAGACGAGACTTGCAAGTACAGCTGGAATCAGCGAATAAATGGTAATCGTAATGTCATAACTAATCGTGGTCGGAATCGATGCGGCCAACATGCCAATGAAGTGCATGGTCCACACACCGGTGCCAAGTGCCAAGCTACCAAAAACAGCCCAAATAATGGGACGTCTTTCTTTATTTGCTATTTTTTTAACAGAAATGCGCTCTGATACAAGAAAAGCGGTATAGGATGCGAGTATGGCAATGGCAAACGAAAGGAACACCAAAAAATAATCATAATGCACAACATAAGCCGCTGTAAGATCACGTCCCGACTCAAGAAAAACAAAGTGTTCCATACTTAACATCTCTCTAATATCTTGTTGTTACTCAAATTACAAATTCATTGTTCGTTTTGTTTTATGGCCTAATTCTAATATTAGAATACACTTATAAATAAGTATGCATACGATTAGTATGATTCATACCTAATCAAGACTAGAATAAATCCCAACAAGTCACAATGCGAATAGCGACAATTTCTGGACGTGTTTAAATAATTAACAAAAAAGGCCGATAATTGATTTATCGGCCTTTTTAAAATAAGTTGCTACGAATTATGGAGCTGGGTTTAGTGGTTTTCTGACACCATATTAATCGTGTATTTGGGTATTTCAACGACCAGATCTGTGTCTGCAACCACTGCCTGACAACTTAAACGTGAATCAGGCTCCAAGCCCCATGCTTTATCGAGTAAATCGTCTTCAACTTCATCTGATTCATTTAAGGAATCAAAGCCTTCACGAATAATTACGTGGCAAGTAGTACAAGCACAGGATTTTTCACAGGCATGTTCAATATCAACACCGCCTTTCAACACCGCATCAATAATAGTGACACCTGGTTCAGCTTCAATCACTGCACCTTCCGGGCAAATCTCTTCGTGTGGTAAAACAATAATTTGTGGCATCGACTTATCCGCTACTCAAATTCATCAAGGGTGTGACCACTTAGGGCCTTGTTAATACTCGCATCCATTCGTTTCGCAGCAAAATCAGCTGTTGCCTTATCGGCCAATTCAATAGCCAATTTTATTTTCGCTGCAGACTCTTTGTTACGTGCATGCTGAAGTGCCTGTAAACTCACGGCTATTATCTCACGTTCTTCCTCGCTTAACAGTGCATCTGCATCCTCTTCAAGTGCTGCATGAATCGCTTCCAACACACGATCTGCCTCAACTTGCTGCTCACGCAATTTACGCGCTTCTACATCTTCTTTTGCATGTTCAAAATTCTCGCGTAACATGCGTTCAATTTCATTATCTTCAAGCCCATAAGATGGCTTTACTTGCACACTGGCTTCCACGCCACTGGTTTGTTCTTTTGCCGTTACTTCAAGTAAACCATCAGCATCAACCTGAAAAGTCACCAAAATACGGGCCGCACCTGCCACCATTGGAGGAATATCACGTAATTCAAAACGAGCCAATGAACGACAATCATCAACTAATTCACGCTCGCCTTGTAACACATGTACAGCCATTGCTGTTTGACCATCTTTAAATGTCGTAAACTCTTGAGCACGAGCAACAGGAATAGTGGTGTTGCGTGGTATCACTTTTTCTACCAAACCGCCCATTGTCTCAATACCCAATGATAGAGGATTAACATCCAGTAACAGCATCTCGTCATCCGGTTTATTACCAGCAAGTGCATCAGCTTGTATTGCAGCACCCACTGCAACAACTTCATCAGGATCAATAGTGACAAGTGGTGGTCTTGAGAAAAAATCGGCTACCTTTTCTCTTACTCTTGGTACACGAGTTGAACCACCCACCATCACGACTTCTTGCACATCATCAATAGAGATACCCGCATCACGTAGAGCGCGTCGACATGGGATGAGTGTTTTCTTAATCAATCCATCAACGAGTTGATTAAACTGCTCGATATTAATTTCTCCTTGCCATGTCTTTACATCATCTAACCCAACATTTACCACGACTGAATCAGATTCTGTTAATGCTTCTTTGGCACGACGCGCCTCATCCATCATACGGCGCAAGAGATAGGCATTATCAAGTTCAACACCGGCTTCATTGGCCATCCATGCTGCAATAGCGCGATCCATATCATCGCCACCTAAGGCTGAATCACCTGCGGTTGCAAGCACTTCAAATACACCGCGATTAAGTCGTAAAATAGAAATATCAAAGGTGCCACCACCAAGATCATAGATGGCATGCACACCTTCTGAACCAGTATCGAGACCATAGGCTACAGCAGCAGCAGTCGGTTCATTCAATAAGCGAAATACATTTAAACCGGCAAGTCGTGCAGCATCTTTGGTTGCTTGACGCTGCGCATCATCAAAGTAAGCCGGTACAGTAATCACAACACCCGTTAGCTCATCACCAAGGCTTTGTTCTGCACGTTGTTTTAGGTTCGCCAAAATTTCTGCTGAAACTTCAACCGCGCTTACATCACCAGCGATGGTACGAATGCGTGGAACTGATTCAGTTTCGATAACATCATAACCATGTGACTCACTCTGAATATCTTTGATGCCACGACCCATAAAACGCTTTACTGAACTAATCGTGTTATGAGGATCTGTTGCGGCTGCTTGTTTAGCTTCTACACCGACAACCGCTTTACCGTCTTCAAGGTAACGCACAACGGATGGCAACATACGACAATCATTTTCATCTGCTAAGGTAACTGCTTCACCGCTCTTAACTGTCGCGGCGAGTGAATTAGTCGTGCCAAGATCAATCCCTGCTGCCAAACGATGTTGGTGCGGCGCAGTTGATTCACCTGGTTCAGATATTTGTAACAAGGCCATACCGATTCCCGTTGTATTTAAAGCAATGCTTCTTCGCGATCTTCCGCTTCTTCACGGAGTCGATATAAAAACTGTAATTGTAAGCTCAGCGATTCTGCTTGTTTTAAGCTGTCAGCAGTGCTCTCTTTAAAATATTCCTGCAACTGTGAAATCGAATCATTAATACGTGCTTCAATATCTTTGCTAAACACTTCTAATGCAACTAAAGGTTCTACTGCACCCATAATATCATCTAAGGCCTCACGTAATTCCATTTGTTGCATCAGGAATGAGGTATCCATCACTGTGTTTGATTCGCTATTCACGTCAACCCCACTCAAACCCAATATATACTGAGCTCGTTTGAGCGGATCTTTTAAGGACTGATACGCCTCGTTGATAACAGAGGCTTGCTGCATCGATAGACGCTTTTCTCTATCCGTTGTATTAGTGAAATTGTCTGGATGAATACTACGTTGCAAATCTTGATAACGTGCTGATAAGGAGGCTATATCAATATCAAACTTTACAGGTAAAGCGAATAATTCAAAATAATTTTGACCCATCAACCTTTACCATTGCTCAATCGTATGACAGGTACTAGACCGTAAAACTCTCACCGCAACCGCAAGTATCTGCGACATTAGGATTATTGAACTGGAAACCTTCATTAAGACCTTCTTTAGCGTAATCTAACTCGGTACCATCAAGATAGATTAAACTCTTTGGATCAACAATGATTTTAATCCCACTAACGTCAAAAACAGTATCTTCTGCTGCGGCTTCATCGACAAATTCGAGTACATAGGCCATACCCGAACAACCTGTGGTTTTTACACCCAAGCGCAAACCGATACCTGAACCTCGGTTATCTAGGAAATGTTGCACGCGCTCAGCTGCGCTTTCTGTCATCGAAATCGCCATTACTTCAATCCAGACTATTGCTTGTCTTGAAAATCTTTAATAGCGGCCTTGATGGCATCTTCTGCTAAAACAGAGCAATGAACTTTTACTGGTGGCAATGCCAACTCTTCTGCGATCTCAGAATTCTTGATTTCTGATGCTTCATCTAATGTCTTACCCTTAACCCACTCGGTTAATAGTGAGCTAGATGCGATTGCAGAACCACAACCATAGGTTTTAAATTTGGCATCTTCGATTACGCCATCATCGCCCACCTTGATTTGAAGTTTCATTACATCACCACATGCAGGTGCTCCGACCATGCCCGTGCCCACGCCTTTATCTTCTTTGTCCATTGTTCCCACGTTACGAGGATTCTCGTAGTGGTCCATTACTTTATCGCTATAAGCCATGTCTTTTCTCCTGCTTAAACAGAATCATCTAAATTAATGTGCTGCCCATTTAACTGAATCAAGGTCGATACCTTCTTTGAACATATCCCACAATGGAGAAAGGTCACGAAGCTTACCAATACTTTCATGCAGCAATTTGATTGTGTAATCTATTTCTTCTTCAGTTGTAAAACGACCAATTGTAAAACGAATTGAGCTATGTGCTAATTCATCATTGCGGCCAATTGCACGCAATACATAAGAAGGTTCAAGACTAGCTGAAGTACAAGCAGAACCTGATGAAACGGCAAGATCTTTAATCGCCATAATCAATGATTCACCTTCAACATAGTTGAAACTAATATTCAGATTACCGGTAATACGTTTTTCCATATCACCATTAACATATGTTTCTTCAATATCTTTCAGTCCATCGTATAAACGATCACGCAAGGCTTTAAAACGAATGTTTTCTTGCGCCATTTCTTCCTTGGCAATACGGAACGCTTCACCCATACCAACAATTTGGTGGGTTGGTAATGTACCCGAACGCAAACCACGTTCATGTCCACCACCGTGCATTTGTGCCTCTAGGCGAACTCGCGGCTTACGGCGTACAAATAATGCCCCCATACCCTTCGGACCATAAATTTTATGTGCCGAGAATGACATTAAGTCAACTTTGCTATTCGCTAAATCAATAGGCACTTTGCCTGCACTCTGTGCTGCATCAACATGAAAAATAATGCCACGTGCGCGAGTTAATTCCGCAATCGTATCAATGTCTTGTATAACACCAATTTCATTATTCACATGCATAATAGAAACTAATATGGTGTCATCACGTATTGCATCTTCCAACTTAGCTAAATCAATCAAACCATTATCTTCAGGATCAAGATAAGTAACTTCAAAACCTTCACGTTCTAATTGACGACAGCTATCAAGAACCGCTTTGTGCTCGGTCTTGCAAGTAATAATGTGTTTACCTTTCTTTTGGTAAAAATGTGCTGCACCTTTAATAGCAAGGTTATCTGATTCAGTTGCACCTGATGTCCAAATAATTTCTTTAGGATCACAATTCACTAAATCGGCAACTTGCTTACGTGCAAGTTCGACAGCTTCATCCGCTGCCCAACCAAAGGCATGCGAACGTGATGCAGGGTTACCGAAATTACCCTCAAGATTAAGACACTCTATCATTTTTTCTGTAACGCGGGGATCGGTCGGCGTTGTTGCAGAATAATCGAGGTAAATAGGTAGCTTCATGAAATCAGGCTCCAAAAAATAATTTCAAATTACTGTGTGAATACAGTTAATTAATTTTGCGTGACAGTCGACGGCGGAATAATATCGCTAACAGTCTGACGTTCGATGACTTCTTGCACTGCATTACGATTTACTAAGTCAGCCAGTGTTATACCACTGAGAAAGTCATAAATACGTTGACTTAGATCAGACCACAGCTCGTGAGTTAAACAAGGTTGATCATCCTGACAATTAGCCAGCCCACCACAACGTGTCGCATCAACCTTTTCATCAATTGCCGTAATAACATCAGCAACGGCTATTTCAGCCGCCTCACGGCTAAGCCGGTAACCACCACCTGGACCACGCGCACTGACAACTAAGCCTTGTTTGCGCAGACGTGAAAAGAGTTGCTCAAGATAAGACAGAGAAATTCCCTGACGACGTGATATATCGGCCAATGTAATCGGTCCATTTTCGAAATGGATAGCCAAATCGAGCATAGCGGTCACTGCATAACGGCCTTTGGTTGTTAGTCTCATTGCGAATACCTTCTGAAAGGAGTAATATTAGCTTGTGCTTATTTTACATACCCGAGCAATTTAGTCAAGTATTATTGAGCACTCCCCTGAAGCTTCCCCAATTTAACGTCTGCCGCCAATATAACTTTATATAGTGATGTCTGTATTTCGGAGCAATAACGCCCGTTTCTATTTATCAGAATTAGGCATGCTTTCAGAAGAAATATCTTCACTATCAATAGGTTCTGGCTCATCATCCTGACTGATCTTACAAGGCCCCAGTTCAGGAAGGTTCATATCAGCGACCTCCATTCCAAGCTCTTTTAAGGCCTTACACATGGTTTCCATTTTATCATCCATGGCATGGATGTGATCCAACATGGCATTAACCGCATTAGCAACCGGATCGGGCATATTCCCATCAGATGTGCCGTAGGCATCAAAGCCAATTTTTTCAGCAAATGCCTTACGTTTTTTATGGCTACTTTCGTGTTCAGTCCCTTTGGCACGTGCTTTCACTAAATGACCAGGAATACCTACCACTGTTCCTTCTGCAGGCACGTCTTTCACCACCACGGCATTTGAGCCAACGCGCGCACCGGCGCCAACAACGATAGGACCGAGCACTTTTGCACCTGCGCCGACCACAACATTATTGCCTAGCGTGGGGTGACGCTTACCTTTCTTCCAACTTGTACCACCAAGGGTAACGCCATGATATAGCGTACAGTCATCCCCAATTTCCGCGGTTTCTCCGATCACCACGCCCATGCCATGGTCAATAAAAAAGCGTCTGCCAATGCAGGCACCGGGATGAATTTCAATACCGGTAAACCAGCGCACCACCGTCGATAACCAACGTGATAGCCAGCGCAAACCCCACTTCCAAAGTTGATGATTAAATCGGTGCATAACCAAAGCATGGAAACCGGGGTAAGCCGTGACAATATCAAAAGTATTACGAGCGGCAGGGTCTCGATCAAAAATACAATTCATATCTTCTTTGATTTTGCTAAACATGGTTCTTTTCCAGCTTCGTTTATTGTCTATTGTACGCTATTTAGCCCTTATTACGGCCATACTTCTGCGCGGCCGTCAGTATGCCTCGCAATATATTCACTTCGGTCTGTTCAAGTCTGGCTCTATTATATAGGCGTTTTAGGCGACGCATCAGCAAACGCGGTTTATCTGGATCTAAAAAGTCGATCTCAACCAATGTCTTTTCAAGGTGCTCATGAAATCGTTCCACTTCATCGGAAGTCGCTATATCACTGTCATCGTCGGCTTCCAGTACTGGCGTACCAAATGCTAAATTCACCTCATAACACAGCACTTGCACGGCTGCCGCAATATTTAACGAGCTAAATGATTCATTACAAGGAATATGTACAAGTGCATTACATGCCTCTAACTCAGCATTCGTGAGACCAGAATGTTCCCTGCCAAACACAATAGCCACCTGTGATTGACCCGATGCTTTAACCACCTGTTCAGCCATTTCACGCGGTGCGACCAGTGGCCACGGTAGGCTACGCAATCTCGCACTCGAACCAAATACCAAGATGCAGCCATCAATAGCCTCAACCAACGAGCTACAGACACGTGCCTGCTGCAAAATATCGTCTGCCCCGGATGCCCGCGCGGTCGCATCCGCATGCGGAAACAAGGCTGGCTCAACCAAAACAAGCTCACTCAGCCCCATGTTTTTCATCGCTCTCGCGGCGGCGCCGATGTTGCCTGGATGGCTTGTATTAACAAGTACAATACGAATATTAGTCTGCATGGCGCGCAGCTTACCGCATCATTGTCGTCAATGCTTGTGATTTCAATGCACTACCGATACACTTGCGCCGTTCGTCGAGCCTATTTTATGGCTCAGCGCGATACAGCTCTTTGTTCAATTAGCGAATACTGGAAACCAGCATGGAACCAATGCTCAATATTGCCGTGCGCGCAGCGCGCGAAGCAGGCAAAGTCATCACTTATCATCTCGATAGAATTGACAGCCTTACTGTGACCTCTAAAGCACGTAATGATTTCGTTAGCGAAGTCGATCGTAAGGCGGAAGAAGTCATTATCCAGACTATTCGCAAAGCCTACTCTGACCACGCCATTCTTGCCGAAGAATCCGGCGCGTCAGGTAAAAATGAATATGAGTGGGTCATCGACCCGCTTGATGGAACAACCAACTTTCTCCATGGTTTCCCTCAATTCGCCGTTTCGATTGCACTAAAACATAAGGGTCGCCTTACTCAAGCGGTTATTTACGATCCGCTTAGCCAAGATCTATACAGTGCTTCTCGTGGTGGTGGTGCAATGCTTAATGACCGCCGTATTCGCGTCAGCAATGCAAAAGGTCTAGAAGGCTCATTATTAGGAACAGGCTTCCCTTTTAAACAGCAACATCACTTAGATATGTATCTTGATACATTTAAGGCATTATTCCCTAATACCAGTGGTGTTCGTCGTGCCGGTTCTGCCGCATTAGATCTTGCCTATGTTGCCGCTGGCCGTTTAGATGGTTTCTGGGAACTTGGCTTACAGCCATGGGATATGGCCGCAGGTGTGTTGTTGATAGAAGAAGCTGGCGGTATTGTTGGTGACTTCTCTGGTGGCCATGACTTCATGGAAAAAGGCCATATCGTTGCGGGTAATCCGAAAGTTTTCAAAGCTATTTTATCTGGCATCCGTCCACATCTTGATAAAGAGTTTCTTGTGCCTTAATACTTTCTGTCATTTTTCACCATCTTAGCTGCACTATGTATTGTAGTTTCACAGAAGTATTTGTACACCATAGTGTGATCCACGTCTCCTAACTAACCTCAAGTTTTTACCTAATTGTCCGACATAGTGTTTAGAGACGGGGTTACTTACGAGGCAGTTTAGATGTCAAAGCAACATGATTACGATTTAGACAAATTGAGTAATGCAGAGCATGCCCATGGCACTAAAGCATTAGAAATGATCATGCGTGATGTCATTGATGGTATGGAGAACATCGCTAATATGGCTGGCTATTCACCGCAGCCAGGAAGCTGTTTTGAGGTTCTCGAAATCGTACCTGAAACAGATGAATTGGCTTCGCCACAGCAGACAAACAAGCCTAGTGCTGATGTTGTCTCGATCAGCAGCAGAAAGTCAAAACAGGCCGTTGCCTAAGCACACCTATTTAATTCCCTCTGTTCATGTATGATAATTCCCATCACAAGGATGAAAAGGGAATGAATGGACATGAATCTGTTATCTACGTTGTTAAAAAAGATGGATCAATTAGGTGCGTCTGATCTGTTTTTAAGTTCTGGCTGTGCCCCTACCTACCGTGTCAACGGAAAATTACAGCCCTGTGACGACAGTGAAATGATTCTGGCCAAAGGCGCGACCGCAAAGATGTGTCAGCTGATCATGGTCGAAAAGCATCGCGAACAATTTGAAACCGATAAAGAAATGAATATGGCCTTTAGCCTACCCGGCATCGGTCGTTTCCGCGTCAATATTTTTCGGCAACGTGGTGACATCGCCTTGGTCATTCGCGCCATTGCCAATGAAGTGCCTAATTTTGATGATTTACAAATTCCAGAAGTACTTAAAGACTTGGTGATGCTACAACGCGGTTTGGTATTAATTGTCGGGCCTGCTGGTAGCGGAAAATCAACAACACTTGCATCAATGTTAGATTATCGTAATGAAAATGATCTCGCACATATCATTACAGTTGAAGATCCTATTGAGCATTTTCTTAGTCATAAAAAGTCCGTTATACATCAACGTGAACTAGGTGTTGATACACACTCTTATGAAGATGCCTTGTGTAATGCAATGCGCCAATCGCCTGATGTACTTGTTATTGGTGAAATAAGAGATCGCAGCACATTAGAGCATGCTATTGAATATGCCGACACTGGGCATTTATGCCTAGCGACTTTTCATGCTCATAATACCATGCAAGCATTAGAACGTATTACAAATATGTATGAAGAAGGTCGCCGCGACCAAATCTTGCTTGGTTTATCAATGAACCTACAAGCTATCCACTCACAAAAGTTAGTTCCTGACACACAGGGAGGCAGAGTACCTGCATGGGAATTACTCGGCAAAACAGCGCGCAGTAGCGACCTGCTTAGACGTGGCAACTTTTCTGAACTCCAAGAAGTGATTGAGAAAGATGTTAACAACGGCATGCAATCGCTAGATCAAGGTCTCTATGATCTTTATCGCAGTGGAAAAATCTCACCCGAGACAGCCATACAATATGCCGACTCAGCGAGCAATATGCGGTTACAAATGCGTCTTACTCAACAAACCGGACATTAACGCAGTCGCTAAAAAATAATATCTATGCGCTAATGCCCAATTAAAGACTAAACTTGCGAACCGTCTTCATTAACACCTTCCAGTTTCACTGGTGTTAAGTCAGCTTTATTAATACCGAGTGATAAGGCACTGCTACTCGCAACGTAAATTGACGAATAGGTACCCACGATAACACCCACCAATAATGCAGTAGCAAAACCGTGAATCAATTCGCCACCCAAGAAGAACAATGCCAATAACACCAACAAGGTTGTTAACGAGGTAATAAGGGTACGTGAAATGGTTTCATTCACAGAGATATTAACTACCTCGAGTGGATCCATCTTGCGTAAACGACGGAAATTCTCGCGAATCCGATCGTAGATCACAATCGTATCGTTAAGCGAATAACCAATCACCGCTAAAATGGCCGCCAGCACCGTTAAATCAAATTCAAGTTGTAATACTGAAAAGAAGCCTAGGGTAATTAACACATCATGGAACAAGGCCGTAACTGCACCCACTGAATATTGCCATTGGAAACGCAAGAAAATATAAATAAAGATAAAGGCCAGTGCATACAAAATAGAGTATGTACCCTGTTCGGTTAATTCTTTCCCAACTTGTGGGCCGACATATTCAACACGGCGAATTTCAACGGTGTCACTCGTCGCATTACGCAATGTTTTTAATACATCGGCACTTAACTCAGCGCTTTTAATATCATTACGTGGTGCCATGCGAATCAACACATCACGCGAAGTACCAAAATGTTGCACTTGTGCATCAGAATATTTTTCTTCTAAGGCCTTACGTACACCAGCAAGCTCTACTGATTTTTGGTAACCAACTTCAATGACAGCACCACCGGTAAAATCGACACCAAAGTTCAATCCTTTGGTTGCTAGCGAACCAACCGAGCCCAGTACTAAGACGATTGACACAATCACACTCAGCTTACGTATGCTCATGAAATTAATCTTATCAGCGAATACTTTTTTGACTGAACCAATTGATAAGCCAGTTAGCTGCTTACGACCCCACATCAAGTTCACGACTGCACGTGTACCCATAATCGCGGTAAACATCGATGTCACAATACCGATGGCTAAGGTAATCGCAAAACCCTTAATAGGTCCCGTACCAAAAGCAAACAGTACAATGGCGGCAATTAATGTGGTGATATTGGCATCGGTAATTGTTGAAAAGGCTTTATCATAACCGGCTGTAATACTCGCTTGTGGGGAATTACCAATCCGCAACTCCTCTCGAATACGCTCAAAAATGAGCACATTCGCATCAACCGCCATACCCACGGTTAAAACAATGCCCGCAATGCCTGGTAACGTCAGGGTTGCTTGTAACAAAGACAACACCGCAATAATCATCACTAGGTTCATTGCTAAGGCAAGATTGGCGATCATGCCAAAACCACGGTACCACGCCAACATAAAGACAAGCACCAACACAAAACCGATAATCACTGAACGTGTACCTTGGTCGATATTATCCTGGCCGAGTGACGGTCCAACGGTACGCTCTTCAACAATATCGACAGGTGTTGCAAGAGAACCAGCACGTAACAACAAGGCCAATTGACTCGCTTCATTGGTGCTATCTAAACCGGTAGTTTGGAAATTTTTACTAAATACACCTTGAATAGTTGCAATACTAATGACTTCTTCGACCTTGCTACGTTTGCGTACTAATTTACCATCGATATTAACCTTTTCAGTCTTAGTCTCGATGTACACAACCGCCATTGGTTTGCCAACATTAGACTTAGTGAACTTAAGCATGCGCTTAGCACCAATGTCATCCAAGGTCACACTCACTTGAGGGCCACCTGTGCGTTGATCAATACCTGAACTTGCGTTGGTGATCATATCGCCTGTCACGATAATACGTTTTTTCAGCAATACAGGGTTTCCATCACGTTCTTTATATAAACGTGATCCAGCAGGCGTACGCCCAGCCAATGCGGCTTGAATATCACCTTTACCATCAACAGCGCGATATTCTAAGGTTGCTGTCGCACCTAATACATCAACGGCTTGTTGTGGATCTTGTAAACCAGGTAGTTGAATCACAATGCGTGACTCACCTTGCTGTTGTATAACAGGTTCAGCAACACCAATTTCATTGACGCGGTTACGCAACGTTGAAAGGTTTTGCTGCATCGCAAAGCGTTTTACTTCGATCTGCTCATCTCTACTTAGTCGTGCTGTTACATAAAAAGCACCTTCACGCTCGTTTTCAGTAAATACAAATGTTTTGTATTCCTTTTTAAGCGCATCCAAACCCTTGGCACGTTTTTCTGCATCGCGGAATTTTATTTCAACACCACCGTTAGCTTCTTCTGTAGCCGCAACACGATAGGCACGTAAATAACGAATCTTCTCACCACGTAATGTTGTCGTTACATCACTAACATAACGCTCTTCAGCCAAGCGTACCGCTGCATTCATGTCTACTTCCATAAGGAAGTAGACACCACCACGCAAATCTAAACCAAGGTACATTGGTAAGGCATTTAAGGATTGCAACCACTCTGGTGTTGATGGAACCAAATTCAACGCAACTGCATATTTGTTTTTCGTGCCTTGCGAAGCAAATTTTTCTTTGAGCAAATCTTTGGCTTTTAGCTGTTGTTCATTTTCATCGAAACGAACAACGACACGATTGTTTTTCAGCTCAATGTTGCTATAACGAACTGACTCTCCATCAAGTGCATCTTTAACGTCACTGGTCAGTGTGTTCTCAAGCGTTATGCCTGTTTTAGCGGGTGCAATTTGTACCGCAGGCTGACCGGGGTAAATATTCGGCACGGCATATAGCGCTCCGATACTCAGCACAAATAGAATAAGCAGATATTTCCAAAGAGGATATTGGTTCATGATGTTAGTTCATTGTTATGGCTGGTTATAAATTACAACGCAGCAATTTTAATTATAGATTTTTTATTGTGCCTTTAGGCAAGATTGAAGCGATAGCCTGACGTTGTAAACGCACTGTTGTGTTATCTGCGATTTCAACTTCAACGTAGTCGTCTTCTACTTTTGTTAATTTACCGTAGATGCCGCCATTGGTAATGACTTCGTCACCCTTACCCAACTCCGATACCATCTGACGATGTTCTTTAGCACGTTTTGTCTGAGGGCGAATTAACAAAAAATAAAACACAGCAAAAATAGCGACCATGATGAACAACTGTTCTGCTCCACCACCTTGTGGTGCGGCCGCTGTTCCTTCTGCCATTGCTTCAGAAATAAAAAAACTCATGTTGGTACCCTTCTATATATATGGCCTGCATTTGGGCAAGCTATTAATTACGTTCAACACTGGCGATAAATGAAATAACCAGCCGTTCTAGGAAATTCGGGCGTTATTATGACACAGCCTTTAGGGTTTAGGCGTGTTTTGCACGGAAATCTGCTGCAAAAACCTCTAAATCACCGGATTCAATCGCCGCCCGCAGGTTTTTCATAAGATTTTGATAATAATAGAGATTATGAGTCGTATTCAGGCGAGAGCTAAGGATTTCACCGGTCTTTTGTAAATGATAGAGATAGGCACGACTATAATTTTGGCATGTATAGCAGTCACACTCAGGATCAAGCGGCCCCGTATCATCTCGATGACGGGCATTTTTGAGCCGAACCACGCCCTCACTGGTGAATAAATGGCCATTACGCGCGTTACGGGTCGGCATCACGCAATCAAACATATCAACACCACGACAAACCCCTTCAACAAGGTCTAATGGCGTCCCCACACCCATTAAATAACGAGGCCGATCTGAGGGCATTTTATCGGCAATATTGTCCAACATAGCCAACATGTCCTCTTTGGGCTCACCTACCGACAAACCACCAATCGCATAGCCATCAAAACCAATATCGACCAATCCAGCTAAAGATTCATCACGTAAAGGCGCATACATACCACCCTGGATAATGCCAAATAAGGCAGCAGGATTGTCGCCATGTGCCTTTTTACTACGCTCTGCCCAGCGCAGTGACAATTCCATCGAGGTACGTGCCTCCTCCTCCGTTGCTGGATAAGGCGTGCATTCATCAAAGATCATCACAATATCCGCACCAAGCGCACGTTGCACCTCCATTGATTCTTCGGGTCCCATAAAGACCTTGTCACCATTCACTGGCGATTGAAAATGTACGCCCTCTTCAGTGATCTTGCGCAAATCACCCAATGACCAAACTTGAAAACCACCTGAATCGGTTAGAATCGGACCATCCCAATGCATAAAGTCGTGTAAGTCTCCGTGCTTGGCGATTATTTCTGTGCCGGGACGCAACATCAAATGAAAGGTGTTACCAAGAATGATATCTGCGTTGATACCGCGTAACTCTTCTGGCGTCATCGCCTTCACCGTGCCGTAAGTACCCACCGGCATGAATGCAGGTGTTTGCACCGTGCCACGCTCAAAAGTTAATTCACCGCGTCGAGCAAGACCATCTGTATTCTTTAAATCAAACTTCATATTTTAATTTCCAAAGATCTCACTCTATTCGCAATAAACATGGCATCACCATAACTAAAAAACCGGTAACGCTCATCCACCGCATGCCGGTAGGCTTCAAGTATAAATTTACGTCCAGCAAAAGCACTCACCAACATCAACAAGGTTGATTCCGATAAGTGAAAGTTGGTTAATATCGCATCGACCACCTGAAATTCGTAACCCGGATAAATAAAAATATCCGTTTCACCCGCGTAGGGTTGTAAAACACCGCTACGCGCTGCTGTTTCCAGTGAGCGCACACTCGTTGTACCAACAGCGATAACTCGTCCACCTCGTGCTTGCGTGTTTTTTATAGCCACAACGGTTGCTTCACTGACCTCAAGGTATTCACTATGCATAATATGTTCACGAATATCATCCGTACGTACCGGTTGATAAGTACCAGCACCCACATGCAAGGTCACTTCTGTGGTTTCAACACCCATTTTTTCTATTTTTTTAAAACAGTCTGCATCAAAATGTAACCCTGCTGTCGGTGCTGCGACCGCCCCCGGATTACTTGCATAAACCGTTTGGTAACGTTCTTGATCAATCTCATTATCTTGTCGACTGATATAAGGAGGTAATGGCATATGCCCAACAGACTCAATCACAGCCATCGCATCTAGTTCAGGGGGGAAACGAAGCTGAAATAACGCCCCCTGACGCCCAACCATCTCTAGTTCAACTCCATTTTCGAGTATTATTTTACTTTCAAATTTTGGTGATTTGCTGGCGCGCACATTGGCTAACACTTCATGCTGATTTAAAACCCGTTCCAGCAATATTTCGACCTTACCTCCGGTCGCCTTGCGTCCTAACAGCCGAGCAGGAATAACTTTAGTGTTATTGAATACCAACAAGTCCCCTGCCTTTAACAAATCAGGGAAATCCGAGAACATCGCATCTTTAATCTGTCCCTGAACAGGGTCTAATGACAGCAATCGACTATCGCAGCGTTTACTAGCAGGTTGCTGGGCGATTAAGTCATCGGGTAATTCAAAGCTGAAATCAGAACGTTGCATGCGCGAGATTCTAACAAAATGGAGACATATACGCCCTCAAAAAACGAATAAATGTGAAAATGGCTTGAGCAAAATACCAAATGCTATACACTACGCCACTCTTTCCAATGCCAGAGTGATGAAATTGGTAGACATGAGGGATTCAAAATCCCTTGTCCGCAAGGACGTGCCGGTTCGAGTCCGGCCTCTGGTACCATTTTATTTAACGAATTCGCAAATTTTATTTGACCTCGATTCGTTAAAATTCAATTTTTAAAACGTCTGTATAAATTTTATTTGTCGTTTTTTTAAACAAAATTTTACAAAATCAATAATAACCATATATACTCTGTTTTTTGTTGACAATATGGAAAATAAAATGCCTAAAAAATCAAAGAAATCTGTAGCAAAAAGTGCTTCAGTTGCAAAGGTAGTTGATAATTCTCTCGCCGCCTTAACAACTGCTAATAGTGACAGTGACAAAGCCGTTGCTGCCTTATCAAAAGTTGCAAAAAAATTGACCGCAGAAGGCAAGCGTCTAAGTAAGAAACGCGCAACATTATCAAAACGTAAAAAAGCAGCAACTGCAAAACTGAAGAAAACAGGTGATGCAGCGACTAAGAAACTGCTTTCAACAACAGTAAAAGAATTAAATGCACTGAAAAAAGAATCTACTAAGTCATCAGCTGCTAAAGCTGCAAATGCTGCTGAATTAAAGGGCTTAAAAGCATCTGCGAAGCGCACCAAGGCTTACCTTGCCGTTATCGCCAAGGCTGACAAAGTGCTCAACAAGCCTAAGAAGAAGAGACGTAAGAAACGTGCTAAAAAAGCAGCATAAGTTACTCTGCTTGATGTGCAAAAACGCCCCCTCGTGGGGCGTTTTTTGTTGCCCCACTACTAACCCATCCAACAAATAGTCCTTATTTTCAACATCATCCATTACATGTTAAAGAGAGCATTGCGGTTCTGCTCAGATAGGTGAATACTAACAGGCACGGCTTAAAGCAAAATAATACAAATCATTTTTATAAGGGAAAGAATGATGGCTGGCACACGATTTTCACTCGAAGTTCAAGCACGAATTCCGAAGCGACTTGAGCGCTTAAAAGAGCTTGCGAACGATCTACTTTACAGCTGGGATCGGGATGCACGCGGTTTGTTTTACCGACTCGATAATGAGCTTTGGGATAGTTCTGGGCATAACCCGAAAGTATTCCTGCGTCGTATCAATCAAGACAAACTCGATCATGCCTCGGAAGATCGTGTCTTTATGCAAGACTTTAGCCGCGTACTCTCTAGCTATGATAGTTACCTAGAAGAAGATACCAATTCAGCCGTTAATGACTACCTTAGCCCAGGTAAAGATCTGATTGCCTATTTCTGCGCCGAATTTGGCCTGCATGAAAGTTTCCCAATCTATTCCGGTGGGCTTGGTATTCTTGCTGGCGATCATTGTAAAGCGGCCAGTGATCTGAACGTGCCTTTTGTTGCTATTGGTTTACTTTACCGCCAGGGCTACTTCACCCAGACAATTGATGGCCAAGGTCAACAACAGGCTCACTATCACACAACAGACTTTAATGACTTACCTATAAAGTCAGCTACGGATGAGCACGGTAATGAGATCCATATACACATTGATTTACCAGAACGAACTATAGAGGTAAAAGTCTGGCATGCCCGTGCAGGCCATATACAGCTCTACTTACTCGATACCGATCTCCCTGCAAATAGCGAAGCAGATCGTGCAATTACTTACCAATTATATGGTGGGGATATTCACACCCGTATTCAGCAAGAAATTGTTTTAGGTATTGGTGGCGTCCGCGCTATTCGGGCACTTGGGCTCGAACCAACTGTCTGGCACATCAATGAAGGACATGCGGCCTTTATGATCGTTGAGCGTTGCCGGGAACATGTTGGTAACGGCATGAAGTTTGACAGCGCACTTGAAATTGCTGCGGCGGGAACCGTCTTTACCACTCATACGCCAGTACCTGCTGGTCATGATATTTTTGAACACGATATGTTTATTGAATATTTTTCTGCTTTCTCTAAACAGCTTGGTATTAGCATGGAGCAATTTCTCACCCTCGGTGCTAGCCCTCTGCATAAAAAAGGGTTTAACCAAACCGCCCTCGCACTACGAGGTTCACGCTATCATAATGGCGTAAGCCGTATTCACGGTCGTATTGCATCAAACATGGAGGAATATATATGGCCGGATATTCCCGAGAATGAAAATCCCATGCGCTACGTGACTAATGGCGTGCATGTGCAAACCTTTCTTGCCCGTGAATGGGTTAGCCTATTTGATATGCGCTTTGGTGGCGGTTGGCGTAATGAATTGCTCAATGAAATTTTTTGGGAACAAATTGATGACATTCCCGACCAAACATTCTGGAGTCTGCACCAAACTTTAAAAACGACCATGCTTCGCGATGTACGTGAACGCATTCTGCACCAACACCAACGCAATGGTTGTAGCAACATCCAAATAGAACGCAACATTCAATGTTTGGAACCTGCTAGAAATGATATTTTAACGATTGGGTTTGCGCGACGCTTTGCTACCTATAAGCGTGCCGCCCTGCTATTTGCCAACCCGGAACGATTAGAAAAGCTACTTAATAATGATCAACGCCCCGTTGTTTTTGTATTTGCCGGCAAAGCCCATCCCAAAGATGAACCAGGCCAAGATCTTATTCGCACTATTTATGAGTTTTCACAGCGTCCTGAATATGCCGGTAAGATCATTATGGTAGAAGGCTACGATATGGCGCTTGCCCGTAAACTGGTTTCCGGCGTTGACGTATGGCTTAACACACCCGAATACCCTTTAGAGGCCAGCGGTACATCCGGTGAAAAGGCAGGCATCAATGGTGTAATTAACCTCAGCGTGCTTGATGGTTGGTGGGGCGAAGGTTACAACGGCGAAAATGGCTGGGCTATCTCACCGCACGAACCCGAATTTGACTCACACTATCGCTACCATGAGGAAGCTAACGAGCTTCTCGATATCCTCGAAAAAATGGTTGTGCCCAGTTATTACAACCGTGATGGTCATGGTTATTCAGAAGAATGGATACACATGTCTAAGGCATCAATGAAATCACTCATGCCCCGCTACAATTCACAACGTATGGTGATGGATTATGTAAAATTCTTTTACTCTCCAGCAAGTAAACAATGCCCGCTTATCAAAGGCGATCATCACCACCTAGCCGACGAGCTTGCCAAATGGAAAAACCATATAAAAGCCTGTTGGGATGGCGTTAGCATACGTAGACTTGATGAAACCGAATGTGCTATCCGTTCAGGAGAAACACTCATAATTGAATTGGCGATGAACCTAAATGGCCTCAACGTGGGCGATGTCATCGTTGAATGCTTGGTAAGTAACGGTAAAGAATCTTCTGACATCCATGAGACATTACGTTTTCATGCGAATAGAAACATCGACAGTGGCGAGACTTTATATCGTCTTGAATTTAATCCCAGTTTATCTGGCCTGCAATATTACCGTATCCGTACCTATCCTTGGCACAAGCACCTATGCCATCGCTTTGAAACGGGGCGAATGCTTTGGTTGTAAAAATGTGTTAATTACAACCATCTCGAATGGAGTGCTTCGCGCAGCCCGCAATGACAGCGCACTCATAACTAACATCCGATATAAAGTCTAAAAATAACATTAGGAATGAGACGACGACGCCTCTATTTTGCGCAGCAAAATTCCAAAGGGGTCGGAGCATTCCTGATGGTATATAAACAACACCTTAAAAACATATCTAACTACATTAGTTTTTTAATCCTGTCTAAGTTTTTTTCTTTCGAGCAACGCCCATAGATCTTATTCATCTTCAATAAATTCTCCGACAAATTCTCCGGCACTTGTGACCAATGAAACTGCCATTGCCAATTCCCCTTCGCCACACCCGGCACATTCATTCTTGCGCTATTATCCAGTCCTAAAATGTCTTGCATAGGAACAATCGCTGTTTGCGCCACCGACGCTAAAGCCGCACGAACCATTGGCCATGGCATCTCTTTACTATCCGATGAAAAATAGCTATTAACTTGATCTTGAATATTAAAATCTAACCCTTGATACCAGCCCAAGGTTGTTTCATTGTCATGCGTACCTGTATACACAACACTATCTTGTTCATGCTGATGAGGAAGGTAGGCATTGTTGTAATCTTCAATAAAAGCGAATTGCAATATTTTCATTCCCGGTAAATTAAATTTTTTACGTAATGCCGTCACTTTCTCAGTAATAACGCCCAGATCTTCTGCAACCAAAGGTAACTCTGAGAAATATTCTGTAAAACTCTCAAACAAGGCATTACCTGGTGCTTTAACCCATTTACCTTTAACCGCCGTTTTTTGGCTCGCTTTTATTTCCCAGTAGGCTTCCAAGCCGCGGAAATGATCTATTCTAATAATGTCATAAAGCTCAAGCTGTCGCTGTATACGTTGCCGCCACCATGAAAACTTCTCTTTCTTCATTGCAGCCCAATCATAAAGAGGATTTCCCCAACGCTGTCCTGTTTCTGAGAAATAATCCGGTGGCACACCTGCCACGACTTTGGGTTGTCCGTTTTTTAACAAACAAAATAAGTGTTGATTTGCCCATACGTCCACGCTGTCATGTGAAACAAAAATAGGTAAATCACCAAATACACCTATACCTCTTTCTGCTGCATATTCGCGCAATACATGCCACTGCCTATCAACGACAAATTGCGAAAAACATATTTCCTCAATATCAGTTGCATGCTTGTTTCTAGCGACTTGCAATGCTGACGGCGTGCGTTCCCGTAACGATTTCGACCATTGATACCACGGTATGCCTTTCTTTTCTGATTTAATACTTTCAAATAACGCATAATCAGGCAACCAATCTGATTGCTGTTTGCAAAATAACTTATAGCGTTTCTTATCTTCAGCAGATGCGTTTTCGTTAAAATATTTATGTGCCGTTACTAATGTGTTGGCCGAAAGACTGCTGGCATCTGCTGGTAACCAATCCCATTGTTTTAATAATACCGTACTAATTAATTTCGTATTGAGTGCTAATGATGAACTGCTAGTGTACGGTGAGTTTTCCGCATCGGGTGGATTCAATGGTAATACTTGCCAAAGACTAAAACCGGACAAATCAAGAAAATCAATAAAGTGATATGCATCTGGTCCCAGATCGCCAGATGGGAATGACGTTGGATGGCACAAGACGCCCGCTTGTCGGTGTGAAAACACTTTAGATGCGCTGGAGACTCGTTTACTCATGTCCACGCCGCATCGCACCACCGCCTTCAGGATCGCCATGACCATAGGTCAGAACATGCGATAGGTTTTCAGGTGGTTCAACGCCAAGAATGCCGTACAAATGCGCTATATGAAGCCGAAACAAATGTTCAAAATCACTCACCGCCTCTGCTGGATTATAATCCCCAAACCACCAAAACCAGTCAGAACCTTCACATAATGCCAACTGCTGTGTTGCCGCTTCACGTTCCTCATCATTCAGATGCGTGGATGCCATCACCACATCATAAGCACGCTTGGCTTCAATCAACATATCCCAGCCACGATTTTTATCGGGATCGCCAATCCATGTCGAGAATGTTCCATAAACCCAACTTCCTGCAACTAAGCCATCTATCTGTTGCGGCTGTAAATCAGAGGCAAGGCTATCACTAAATGTCGTTAACTCAAGCTTTGGATGTGCTGATAATTGTTCGTATAAGGCATTGAGAAAATAGTAGCCATTATGAGGATAATGCTCCCATGCATTTTCGCCATCCATAATAATTGAAACAACGTGCTGCTCAGGCTCATCACATGATGCCGCAATATTTTCAATGTGACCAACAAAATTGGCAACCGCATCATCACCATGCCAACCGGAATAAGTAAAGCCGATTAGATCAGAAAGGCCATCATCACGAAAGAAACAAGCAACTTCACTGCCTGCCACTTGATAGGGCATATGCAATCCATGCGCATGCTCTATTTCATCTATCCGATTTAGTTTGTGCATACTATTGCGCAGCACTGTCTCTCCGGTTGCAGCCCATTGCAATCCCTGCTCATCTAATAATGCCAAGGTTTCTGTACTAACGGCACCTTCTGATGGCCAACAACCTTTCGGTTTAAAGCCAAAGTGTTTTTCAAAAACACTCAGGCCATGCTCAATGTGCCAGCGCGCACGCTGCGTGCCATCAGGATACGCTCTCGCCCCAGGCATATCTGCATCAGGCATAGCATCATAGGTGCTAGAAAAATCAACAAGCAAAGGAATAATGGGATGGGCATAAGGATTCATCGATAACTCAAGCTGCCCTTGTTCAGCAAGCCGACGATAGCGTGGTATAACACTATTAATCAGACCATTAATCACTTTTAATAATTGCTGGCGATCATGCAAATTATAGTCGTGACCTTTTTCAACAAGTTCAGCAATAACGGGTTCATTACGGTGAGCTGCTTCTGCAATCCAGACCAAGTGATACCAAACTAATATATCTATAATGTATTGATCAGAAAGGTAACTTAATATTTCTTGATCATCTTCAATCTTCTTTGCAATTTCAACCAAGCGTCGATATTTTTCATTCGGTAAGATTAACTGCGTTTCATTCGCTCTGATACATTGCCTAATCAAATCTAACTTTTGTTGTTCATGATTAGGTAATGTTGGTGAAGCCAATGCCGACAAAAGTGGATCACTGATTGACTTACCATGCTCGATAAACCCCGCTAACTGCTCTGCATAATCCGTGATTTGTTCTAGCAAGATGGGTGCGAAATTCACAACAGCTTTGGCTTCGCTATGCTTCTCTAGTATATCCGCCATATCGATATAATCTTTCATCGCATGCAGATATGTCCACGGTAATAAATATTGACCGCTCGCGGTATCACGATACTGTGGCTGATGCATATGCCAACACAACACGACCTTAAGTCGTTTATCTGACATGGTGGAATTCCTGCCCAAGCATTTCAGGTGTCACCAATGTTATACCGTTAGGTGTTACATAGAAGCGTTCAGCGTCTACCTCTGGATCTTTGCCGATAACGGTACCATCGGGAATAACACAGCCTTTATCAATGACGACACGCTTTAAATGACAATTTTCACCAATATCAACATCTGGCAGTATTACTGCATCATCAACCGTACTATAAGAATGGATCGTTACATTTGAAAACAAACACGAATGCCGAACAGTTGAGCCTGAAATAATACAACCACCCGAGATCATTGAATCAACGGCCATACCACGTCGGTCATCGCTATCATGGACAAATTTTGCAGGTGGGAGTTGCGATTGGTAAGTCCAAATCGGCCATTGCTCATCATACAGGTTCAATTCGGGTGTTACGCCAATCAATTCCAGGTTGGCCTCCCAAAATGCATCAACTGTTCCCACGTCGCGCCAATAGGCCTGCTCATCTGTTACTGGATCTCTAAACGGATAAGCCATAACACGATTTTGTTTAATCACCTTCGGTAAAATATCATTGCCGAAATCATGTGAGGAATAAGGTGCATCAGCATCACGAATTAACTCTTCATAAAGAAACTTTGCATTGAAAATATAAATTCCCATTGAGACCATTGCATGAGTTTCCTTACCGGGAATGGGTTGTGGCTGCTCTGGCTTTTCAGTAAATTCGGTAATACATTGATCTTCACCAATGGTCATCACACCAAATTGCGTTGCCTCATTTACCGGCACCTCAAGACAACCTACGGTTAAGTCAGCACCTTGTTCAACGTGGTATGCCAGCATTGGGCCATAATCCATTTTGTAAATATGATCACCGGCAAGGACTAATATATATTTAGGTGCGTGGATTCTGACAATATCTAGATTTTGATAAATCGCATCCGCTGTTCCGGCGTACCATGATGTTTCAATACGCTGCTGCGCGGGGAGTAATTCAACAAACTCACCAAATTCACCACGCAAATAACTCCAACCTTGTTGCACATGGCGAATCAGAGAATGCGCCTTATATTGCGTAACAACCCCAATACGACGAATACCCGAGTTGACACAATTCGATAATGGAAAATCAATAATTCGGAATTTGCCGCCAAAAGGAACAGCTGGCTTAGCTCGCCATAGGGTCATTTGCTTAAGCCGTGAGCCACGCCCTCCTGCAAGAATCAATGCAAAGGTGTCACGGGTTAAACGACTAACAAAACGTGGTGTTTGTCCTAACTTCACTTCTCTGTCTCCATACATCCTTGAAAAACGTTATTTTGTAATAAATCTAATGACCAAATTTAACAAAAATAACTACATCTCATGCTATGGTATCCTAATGGACATGGCAATATGATTAACGTAGTCATATTCATCTACATGGCTTAAACAGAGTAAATAAGCGTGAAAAGCACTAAACAAACGCCGCATAATAAGGCCACTCGTACTATTGAAGTAGCGAGCATCCCCGATGCTTTTGCCGATATTGCTGCTGCCCGCCACACCGATCCTTTTTCAGTTCTTGGCCGCCATGTTGAGGATGCAACGACTGTAGTTCGTGCCTATCTCCCTAGTGCAATAGAGGCACTGATCGTTGAAACGAACACCCCATTAGAACGTGTTAGTGGCACGGATATATTTGTTGCGACAAATATGACAAAAGAACTTCCTCAATATTATCAAATAGCATGGACAGATGAGCAAAATAATCGTCATCAAACCTATGATCCATACTGCTTTGCACCACAATTGAGCGAATATGACATTCACCTACACAGCGAAGGCAAACACTGGCGAACTTGGCAATGGCTAGGTGCGCATTTGCACCTTGTCGACGATATTGACGGTGTTTTATTTTCAGTCTGGGCACCCAATGCCAGCCGCGTTAGTGTTGTTGGCGATTTCAATCAATGGGATGGGCGTCGCCACCCAATGCGACTGCGAGGTGAATCGGGTATTTGGGAATTATTTATCCCCGCACTCACCGCCGGTGAGTTATACAAACTTGAAGTACGTACTGACAGTGGTGACATTCTTTTAAAAAGTGATCCCTATGCCCGTGAATTTGAATACGCATCAGGTACGGCAAACCGTATCGCGGCAGAAACAAGATTCTCATGGTCAGACGAGCACTGGATAGAAAAACGAAAAAATTCTGACTGGCTACATGCCCCTCTTTCAATCTACGAAGTGCATCTTGGTTCTTGGCAACGCAATGCCGATGGCGACATGATGTCATATCGCGAGCTGGCCGAGCGTCTCGTTGAACATGTCAGCTATATGGGCTTTACCCATATTGAATTATTACCGATCACCGAGCACCCCTTCTACGGTTCATGGGGCTATCAAACCGTTGGTTACTATGCTGCCACCTCACGCTATGGTAACGCCGACGATTTGCGTTACTTAATTGATCTCTGTCACCAACATGGCATCGGTGTCTTTGCCGACTGGGTACCGGGTCACTTCCCTAAAGATGCGCATGGCTTAGCGCGTTTTGATGGTACGGCTTTGTATGAACATGCCGATCCACTCCGTGGTGAGCATCGCGACTGGAATACCTTAATTTTTAATTATGGTCGGCATGAAGTGCGTAATTTTTTAATAGCCAACGCACTCTATTGGTTAGAAGAGTTTCATTTCGATGGTCTGCGCGTCGATGCCGTTGCCTCAATGCTTTATTTGGATTTTGCACGAGAGAAAGATGATTGGTTACCCAATAAATACGGTGGTCGAGAAAACCTCGATGCCGTTGAATTTCTGAAACAACTCAATACCGTAACGCATGAACAGTTTCCTGGCACACTTGTCATGGCAGAAGAATCAACTGATTGGCCTATGGTCTCTCGTCCTGTAGATAAAGGTGGTTTAGGCTTCAGCATGAAGTGGAATATGGGCTGGATGCATGACGTATTAGATTACATGAAAACCGATCCCATCTACCGTAAACACGAACATACAAAATTAACCTTTGGCATGATGTACAACTACAACGAGAATTTTATTCTTCCCTTCTCACACGACGAAGTTGTACATGAAAAATCGTCACTGCTTTATAAAATGAATGGTGATGAGTGGCAGAAATTTGCCAACCTACGTTTGCTGTATTGCTTAATGTACACATACCCCGGCAAACAACTTCTGTTTATGGGCAATGAATTTGGACAAGGTTCAGAATGGAACCATGATGTGTCACTCGACTGGCATCTATTAGAATATCCACTACACAAGGGGTTATTAAAATCGCTAAGCGATCTAAATCATCTCAACCGTCAACACACTGCGCTGCATTACTATGATTTTGAAGAAAAAGGTTTTCAGTGGTTAGATTGTCATGACACCACACAATCCGTTTTTAGCTATAAACGTAATAGTAACGATGAAAGCATTATTGTTGTTTTAAACTTTACTCCGATAGCGAGAGACAATTATCGTATCGGTGTTACTGAAGCAGGACACTACGATATTTTATTTAACTCTGATTCTGAACTTTACGGAGGTAGCAATTACGACAGTCACACCGGCTACTCTGCAGAAGAAAAGCCGTGGCTCGATCACCCCCGATCTATTTGCTTAAATATACCGCCACTGGCAGGCATTATTCTTAAGAATCAATCCTGATTAAATATATGACTGAGTTGACCGATTGGACTCTAAGCTAGAAAGAATAATTCACAATAAAGGGATATTTATCCAGAATCGGGTCCATTTACCAACTTCACTTTCGACTCCGATTTCTCCTCCCATCAGCTCTATCAAATCCTTGGATATCACTAATCCCAAACCTGTTCCCTCAATATGCGACTTATCTGCTCCAATCCTTTCAAACGGTATAAAAAGTTGGTTTTGTTGTTCAGGCGTTAGTCCTTCTCCAGTGTTAGAAACCGAAAGTTGAAGCATGTTTTCTTCTATTAGTGAGCAGTCAATTATCACTCTACCATTTTTGCTATTATATTTAATAGCATTAGATAGAATGTTTAACAGGACTTGTTTAAAACGAGTTTTATCAATATTGAGAGTGAAATCAGGTAACAGGCTAATCTTATTATCTATTTGAATAGAGCGCTTTTCAGCGAGGGGTTTAACAATTGACAGGGTGCTATTAAGCAGTTCATTTAAATTATGTCCATCAATGGTTAAATTTAGCCTACCTGATTCTATTTGTGATAAATCCAATATTTCATTGATTAACCCTAACAAATAATAACCTGCATTAGTGACTTCATTTAGATTTTCTTTCTTGACAGCATCTTCTTCACGCATCTCAAGAAGTTGAGAAAATCCAAGAATAGCATTCAATGGTGTACGCAATTCATGACTCATAGAGGATAAGAATTGTGATTTCGCTTGATTGGACTTGTTTGCTTCACGTTCTGCTTGCTTACGGCTCTCTATACTTTCTTCTAATGTGACATTGATGTCACGTACCTTTGCAATTGCCCTATTTGTTTTTTGAAGAAGAAGAATCATTACAGATATAATGAGCGACAATAACACTCCTAATATGGCAATTGTTTCAGGTATAAATGTAGAGTTACTTTTGAAAAACTTTTCTGTTGGTTGCACTATGACAGAAACTGTGTTTTCCATAACATCGATACTGGATGTTGCTTGCCAGTCATCATAATTATCTCGCCCCCATCCTGGCTGGGCATATACACGTTCATTGTTAATTAAAATAGAAACCTTTAAATCCGATTTTTTTCCAGTCAATTCTATGAAACCAAACACATAATCAATCCAGTTTTCTATTAAAAAAACCGCACTAATAAAACCATCGAATTCCTTATTAACAAATAACGGGATATAAATTATGAATCCTTTGCCTCCTTGCACCAAATTTATAGGAGACGTCATTGATACCCTCCCTTTGTCTCTAGCATCCTCTAAGGAAATACGCCGATTTTTTTCAAAAGCCAAATTTAAGTTCATTGCTTTCTCATTACCCTTTAGCGGAGCAATCCAACGCACATAAAAATGTTTATCAACCCACCCTAGGGCTTTGAATCCGGGTAAATCCTTTAAATAAGCATTAATATCTTGAAGGAATTCAGCTTTTGGGGTTCCTCCCCGTGCGCTCCATCGTTGTGCAATTCGTTGTAGCGACGGAACACGGGAACGAATATCCGCTTTCAGGATAGAAGAAAGCTCATTGACTCTAATATCGATTAAGTTACGTAAGTTTTTATCTCTCTGACTATCAAGATGCCACCATAATATAGCGACTAAGATACATAAAATAACACCGACCTGAATAGGAAGGAATTTCACATATTTATTAGCTGCTGATTGAGCCACAGATACTCCTGAAAATTTAACAATAATTATTTATATTTAGTAGCCACTTGATCTTGCATTTACCAACTCCCCAAACCGATAGTTTTAATCGAGAATCAAGCTGGGATCAAGGGGTCAGTACACTTGAAATAGAAGTTTGAAAAAGAAATTTCAAGTGTTCTGACCCCTTGATTGGATACGTTAGTTAATTAACTTAATGTATCGCTTTTACACACTTATTTCGCCCAGAATTCTTTGCCACATACAAAGCTGCATCAGCACGCTCAAAAAGTTCTTTTTTAGTTTCGTTGTTTTTTATTTCAGCAAAACCAACTGACAAAGTGGCTACTACTTTTTTGTTATTAAAATTAAATTCATTATTCTCAATGAGTACGCGTAATTTATTGGCCACAATCTCAGCAGCATTTATATTAGTGTCAGGCAGAAGAATTACAAATTCTTCACCGCCATATCGTGCAATAAAATCAATATCACGAATATGAGATTTTAAAATATTTGCAATATCGACAATCACATTATCCCCTGCTTCATGTCCATAGTTATCATTAATGGATTTAAATTTATCAATATCAAAAACCAGAAAAGTAAATGGTGAATCATTACGTTTAAAACGTTCAATCTCTTTAGTAACCTTCTCATTATAGGCGTGACGATTAGCAATACCCGTTAAACCATCCGTCATTGCGAATTGATGTTTTCGACGAAGCTCTTTGCTAAGCGGCTCGGACACTCCTTTATTAACGGCATACCAGAAAAAAACTGAAAGTGAAAAAAATATTGAAAAATAAATAATTATTAAATTACGCTTAGTATCAGTTAAAGTTACCTGCAATTCTTTTGATTTTATCCTATGGATTTTTATACTGCGATCAAGGGCTTGTTCTAATAATTTTATTGGTTCTCGATCAATGCCTCGAACTCGTATATCCGCAGCAATTTGTGGGTTATATGTTGTTTTGTTGTATATAGATAGGCCTTCAGAATAAAGAATGCTTAGCCTTTTATGCTTCTCAATAAATTTCACTACATTATCTTTTAACTCAGGGTATTCCTCGGCAAGCACAGATAAGTTCTCTGCTTCTTGTCTTGTTTTCTTTTCGTATAATAAAAAACTACTGAAATATTTATCGTATAGTTGTTTATCGTAACCTCTAAGCAAGATGTTTTTCCACTCCTGAATTTGGGTTTTAAAATAAATTTGTGCTCTAAGCGCTCTATTTTGTAGTTCTTTTGATTGATCGGATAATTGTTCATTTGAAGTGAGCACATTTTCATATTTTACAACAATGAAACATGTTATGCCTATCGTGACTGTCACACAAATGATAAAAATCAGTATTAATTTATTTTGAATAGAATTCATATATGACATGCATTTTACAGGGAAAATAAATGTTAAAATAATAACGCCTTAGTATTAAGAGGGCAAAATTTAACATGTTCTGCTCGATGCACATAGCTATTTTACAATATTTAGGGTCAGTAAAATAAAGCAATAAAAGGGACAGCACCTTTTTTTTCGAACTTCCTCTTTCAGTATTGACTAGTCACCCGCTAAATTTCAGTGACGGCTGTAATGGGGCGATCACGGCCAATCTGTAATTCCATATACAGTTATCAATTCATCAACTCATCTGCTGACACGGCTAAGTCATAGCGCTCTTTCGCAATTTTCATAATATTTTCTGCGAACTGCGGGTGATCTTGTAATATACGACCGAAATCAGATTTTTGTAATACAAATAGATCACACAGCGTTTTAGCGCGGATGGTTGCTGTACGCGGTGTCGACATAAGAATGCCAATCTCACCAAAGAAATCGCCATCTTTAAGTGTTTTCAAGACATTGCCTTTCACATCAACTACTTCAACTTCACCACGGCATAACAGGTACATTTCTTTTGCCATGTCGCCTTGTTGAATAATAATCTCGCCTGCTTCAGCGGCATCCGCATGTAAGGCCATGATGATTGAATTCAATAGCAGTGGTTCTGCACCTTCAAATAATGGTAGTTGTTCCAGCACATCTGGTGTCACTACTTCAAACCAACGTCGTCCGTCTTTTTCAATAAGATCATTGGCAGATTTTGGCCCCCATGAATTACGTGTGTAATTAGGGAAGTCTTTCGCCGGATTTTCAGACCAGTAGTCCATAATCGGTTGAGCAATACGCCACGCGGCTTCAACCAAATCACCACGTGAGAATAAGGTTGCATCACCATGGGTACATGAATAGATCATGACTTCATAACCTGTATAACGCGATGCTTTAAAGCTATCACCATAGTTAAATGCCATATCAACATTTTGTAACTGTAACGTCGGCCCCGGAATTTTAGCTTGGAAGAGTAACTCAATCGCTTGATATGGCTGCACATGGAATACCAGCCTGTTTGCATTTAAATGATCAACGGTTGTGCCTTTAAAAATTTGCTGAGGTGGTTTTTTAAACTCAACCACAATCTCTGTGCCACGTTTCCATAAGGCTTTACCCGAACGCAGGTAAATAGGTACTCCTTCCCAACGCCAATTATCAATTTGGAATTTTGCCGCCACAAAGGTTTCCGTACTCGACTCTGGATTAACATCGGTAGACTGACGGTAGCCCGGTTGTTCAACCTCACCATCGTCTTTAAACGAAGGCCCGTATTGCCCGCGAACAATATTTTCCGGCACTTCTTCTTCATTGTATATACGCACTGACTCAAGCAATTTTGCTTTTTCGTTACGAATTGCATCGGGTTCGAATGAACCTGGCACTTCCATACATAGGTAGGCAAGCATTTGGAACATGTGATTTTGCATCATGTCACGCAGCACACCGGAACTATCGTAATAACCACCGCGCTCGCCAACATCTACAGCTTCACAGACATTAAATTGAATATTATCAATGTTGTTCTTATTCCATAGCGGTTCAAACATACCGTTAGAAAAACGGAAAGATAATAAATTCTGAACAGTTTCTTTACCGAGGTAATGATCGACACGGAAAATCTGTTCTTCTTGCCAATTTGCAAGAATAGCCTTGTTCAACTCAAGTGCTGACTCAAGATCAGTACCAAATGGTTTTTCAACAATGATTCGCTTCCAACCTTCTCCATCTTGGAAGCCTGCTTTGTGCAGGTGGTCACAAATCATACCGAAGAATCGTGGCGCCATTGCAAAATAGAACAAGACATTTCCTTTCGCCTGAAATTTTTCATTCAGCTCTGAAACCTTGTTCATCATGTTTTTATAATTTTCAGGATCATCGAGGCCACCTGGCAAGAAATGGAATCGATCCATTAATTTGTCACAGGCTTGTTCGTCAAATTCTTTACGGGTATGAAAACCACGCAGGCCATTCTCTTCACTGGCCATTGATTCACGGAATTCTTCGTCAGTTATTTCACTTCGGCCTGTGCCGAGTACGGCAAAATTATCTGACAACAAATCATCACAGGCCAGGTTATATAAAGCCGGTACTAATAACCGTTTTGTCAAATCACCTGACGCACCAAAAATCACCATAACGCAAGGTTCACTTGGTGGACTAACCCCTTGTGACTCTATCCCCATTGAACCAACTACTTGTGCACTATCTGACATTACCCTTCCCCATTTTTAATCTTCTATTTCTAAATCCAGTGATGCTGAATTAATACAATATCTAATTCCCGTTGGCTTTGGCCCATCATTGAAAGCATGACCCAGATGCGAACCACACTTTTCACAATGCACTTCTTCACGGCGCATCCCAAACTTGGTATCAATTTCTGACTCTACAACTTCGTTATTAATCGGTTGCCAGAAACTTGGCCAACCCGTTCCTGAATCAAATTTTGTTATTGAATCAAATAAAGGCTCACCACAACAGACACATTTGTATATGCCTCTTGTTTTACAGTCATGGTACTTTCCTGTAAATGCAGGTTCAGTGCCTTGCTCACGACAAACATGAAACTGTTCGGCGGTTAATTTACTGCGCCATTGTTCATGTTCTTTTAATTTATCATCACCCATTGGCAGTCTACTTCCTGTTTTTCTTATAATGATTGATTAAACTATTTGTTGAACAATCATGTGAGCTTATATCACCCGCCTCTTTAAGTTCAGGCTGGATAGATTGAGCAAGTTGTTTACCTAACTCAACGCCCCACTGATCATAAGAGTTAATGCCCCAAATCATACCTTGAACAAAGATTTTATGCTCATACATCGCAATGAGCATTCCTAAACTGTGTGGGGTTATCTTTTGCAGCATAATTGAATTAGTCGGTTTATTACCGGGGAATACCTTGTGGGGTAATAAATCTTCAAGATCATCACCCGACATCCCTGCTGCCTCTAATTCAACTTTGGCTTCTGCTGCTGTTTTACCGCTCATTAATGCTTCAGTTTGTGCGAAAAAGTTCGACATCAGAATCGAATGATGATCACCCACAGGGTTATGCGTTTCAATAGGCGCAATAAAGTCACATGGGATTAACTTGGTACCCTGATGAATCAGCTGATAGAAAGCATGTTGGCCATTTGTGCCCGGCTCACCCCAGATGACCGGCCCTGTTGAATAATCAACCACTTCACCATCACGGTTAACACGCTTGCCGTTACTTTCCATATCACCTTGCTGGAAATAGGCCGCAAAGCGATGCAGGTATTGGTCATAAGGTAAAATAGCGAGTGTTTGCGCACCAAAGAAGTTGTTATACCAAAGCCCAAGCAAGCCCATGATCACTGGCAGGTTGTCTTTGTAATCGGTATTGAGAAAGTGCTGATCCATTTCATGCGCACCGGCTAACATTTCCTCAAAGTTATCCATACCAATCGCGACAGCAATGGGCAGGCCAATTGCACACCATAGTGAATAACGACCGCCAACCCAATCCCAGAACTCAAACATGTTCGCGGTATCAATACCAAATTCGGATACCGCCTCTGCATTGGTTGATAGAGCAACAAAGTGTTTTGCTACTGCTGATTTATCACCCGCCGCGGCAAGCAACCAGTCTCGCGCAGTGGTTGCGTTGGTAATCGTCTCTTGGGTAGTGAATGTTTTTGATGCAACAATAAACAGCGTCGTTTCAGGATCACACTTTAATAAAGTCTCTGCCATGTGCGTACCATCAATATTCGATACAAAGTGAACATTCAGGTCGCGTTGTGTATAAGGTTTTAACGCCTCCGTTACCATCACTGGCCCAAGATCAGAGCCACCAATACCAATGTTCACCACATCGGTAATTGATTTGCCTGTGTAGCCTTTCCATTCTCCACTGCGGATTGAATCGGTAAAGCCGCGAATTTTATCCAGCGTGGCATTCACGGCAGGCATGACATCTTCGCCATCAACATTAATCGGTGTATTGCTGCGATTACGTAGTGCAACATGCAACACAGCACGCTTCTCGGTGTTATTAATCTTTCCACCGGAAAAAGTTTTCTTGGCTAAGCCATTAATGTCTGCTTGTTCGGCAAGATCGAGTAATAGCCGAAAGGTTTCATCATTGATTATGTTTTTTGAAAAATCGAGAAGAATACCACCATGACTTCTTGAAAAACGATTAAAACGCTCTTTGTCCGTAACGAACATATCTCGCATATGTTGATCGGAAATTTTTCCGTAATGTTCTTGAAGTGCTTTCCACGCCACTGATTCTGTCAATGTTGACATTATTAATTCCCCCGCTAATTGTATATTTCTCTCGCCATATAAAATGACGATATTTTTGTTTTTAATTAATCATGTTCTGCTATCAAAATTTTCTCAATTTCAGCTAAGATAGTCTGCACATCTGCTTCAGACTCAGGTCTTGTTTTTGCAAACGCGGTGCGTTCTTTACGCTCATGCGCAACAAGATCAATACTTTCTCTAATATTCGGGTACTTACGAATAAAATCTAAAAACTCTTCGCACCCCAATCTCACCGCTTCTAATTGTGTCACTGCAGACACAGATGCCGCACGCGGTGCACCTGTTAATAATGACCATTCACCGAAATATTCACCCGGTCGTAATAAGGCGAGATTCAACTCAGTATCATCAACCATCGTAAACACACGAGCAACACCGTAGTTAACAATATAAAGGGCATCACCTAATTCACCTTCGCGAATTAATTGTTCGCCTTTTTTCGCTGTCACTAATGATGCCGATTCCCCAATATCATTTAATGCATCGTCATCAAGTAATGAGAAAATAGGAACTGATTTAAGTGCCGTATTAATCGTTCGATAATGGTAACGTTCAAAAACGGCATCACGTAACACCGGTACTTTATCAATTAAATCGCCTAGCACTTCACCAGGGATTTCTAACACCACTGAGTTTTTAATTACCGTTACTGTCGCAATGCGTGGCATCATAAATAATGCGGCAATCTCACCAAACACTTCTCCCGAATATAGTTTACATAAAGAAACTGTGGTGTTTTTTACTTCTTCTGTTACTTCAACCGCTCCATTGAGTAATACAAACACATTACTATCGCGTTGATATTGTTTACAAAGCACTTCACCTGGCTCAACAACACGTACGGTGCCACGGTTTAGCAAATATTCTCGATCTTCCTTGCCAAGCAAGTCACCAAATATCGGATTCTTTTTCATTGCGGTATGCATTGAATCGACAATCGCATTCATATCCGGCATTTCTTACTCCTTATATATTTGATTCATGGCACATCATTGTCGCCAACTCAACGCAAAGAAACGGTGACGTAGGTCACTATTCACTCGCTTCAGGCCATGCAGCCTGATCAAGCATTATTAATGTATTCTTAGCATTTATTGTCGCTATTGGCAGTGCCTCCCCTGCTTGCCAACGTGATAAGGGCTCTTGCTTACCTGCACCGGTAATCAACATCAATAATTCATGCGTATTTGCCAATGCTGCTGCACTCAAACTAACTCTATCAGAAGGTGGCTTAGGCGCATTGTGTACTGCATGGGTTGTTTCTGTTTCATCATGTACATGACCGGGAAATAAACTGGCCGTATGTCCATCCTCACCCATACCCAATAAAACCATGTCAAATGGCATCGCTGCATCAACGACAGTAGCATAAGCATCCGCCGCTTCTTTCGCACCTTGCTCCGCCGGAATTAAATAAACCTGATCATCAGGAATAGGCACATGTGCAGTTAATGAACGTGCTGCCATCACGCTATTACGTTCAACATCATCGTCTGACAAACAACGTTCATCACCAATGTACACATGCCATTTCGACCAATCAGCATTCGCTTTAGCTAACTCGCGATAACTGGCTTCTGGTGTTGTACCACCTGCTAAAACAATTTTAAATTGTCCTCGTTTAGCAATTGCCGTTTCTGCGGCTGCCAAAATACGCTGGCATGCTTGTTCGGCAACTGCAGCGCCGTCGGGAAAGATTTCATAATTTGGAAAATTTACAGTCATTATTCTTTACCATCATCAACAGGTTCAAGGGAATGCCGCCAGTAATGTGTTTCGCTATCAAACAGACGTCTCGATTCTCTTGGTCCCCATGTGCCAGCCTTATAAGTATTAATATATTCACGCTCTGTCGACCAAACTTTAAGAATAGGATCGACTGTACGCCATGCCCATTCAACTTCGTCGTAACGTAGGAATAAAGTACTATCACCTTCAATAACATCTAACAACAAATCTTCATAGGCATCTGTCGGTGCCTCATCTTCATTTCGAAAACTTGCATCAAGGCTCGTTACACGTGTTTTCATTTCCAGACCCGGTTCTTTAACCGACAATTCCATTCGCAAACATTCGGTTGGTTGAATACCAAGCAATACCCAATTAGCATGCATGACTTCAATTTGTGTATTTCTAAATAATTGTTGCGGTGGATGTTTAAATTTAATGCTAACCGCTGATTGGCCTTTTTCTAAACGCTTACCCGTACGCAGGTAAAACGGCACGCCCGCCCAACGCCAGTTATCGACATATAGTTTCACTGCTGCATAGGTTTCCGTCACGCTGTCAGCAGGAACTTTATCTTCCTCAAGATAACCATTGACCTTTTCTCCATCAACCATACCACCCGTGTACTGTGCTCGGAATGAATGTGCGTGGACGGCGTTTTGCGGAATAGGACGAATCGATTTAAGCACTTTCACTTTCTCATCACGAATCGCTTCCGGTTCCATTGATACGGGCGGTTCCATCGCCACCATGGTCATCAACTGAAGCAAGTGACTTTGGATCATATCGCGTAAGGCACCAGCACCATCGTAATAATCTGCACGCCCACCTACACCGAGTTCTTCAGAGTGCGTGATCTGTACATGCTCAATATGGTTTCGATTCCACAACGGTTCCATTAACAAATTTGCAAACCGGAATACCAAAACGTTTTGTACAGTGCCTTTGCCAAGATAATGGTCAATGCGATAAATTTGATGTTCGTTTAGATATTTCTCCATGCTTTTTTGTAGCATGGTGGCACTTTCCAGATCGTAACCAAATGGTTTTTCAACAACAACACGTCGCCAACCGTGATCTTCATTCAATAATTCAACATCACTCAAATTACGAATAACGGTACTGAAATCAGCAGGCCGTATCGACATATAGAAAGCAATGTTCTTTGGGAATTTCTCAGCACCCATTAGGGTCGCGTTCATCTCTTGATAGCTTTCAGGAGAAGTTAAATCACCTTTAAAGTAAAAAAGACGACTCGAAAACTTCTTAAATATTTCATCATCAATTCCATCCCGCGCCTTGGCTGTTACCCAGTCGCGAATTTCATTAATGCATGTTTCCTGATCCCAATCACGTCGCCCAATAACAACAATACGTGTTCCTTCAGGGAGATAACCTGCGGCTTCAAGATGGTAAAGCGCAGGCATCAATTTCAAGCGCGACAGATTACCTGTCGCGCCGAAAATGACGTAAGTACATGGTTCAACCATAATAGTTCCTAAAATGTAATGATCTATTCCTTACACATTATAGGTACTTGATGAAACATTGCCGCCACTACCGATCCAATCGGTATGGAACATTTCACCACGCGGTTTATCAGTACGTTCATAAGTATGTGCGCCAAAGTAGTCACGTTGTGCTTGCAACATATTGGCAGGTAAGCGTGCACTACGATAACCATCATAATACGCCAGTGCTGAAGAGAACGTTGGTGTTGGAATACCCATCTCTGCACCCTTAGCAACAACCTTACGCCAGCCTGCTTGTGCGTTATGAATCGCATCACGGAAGAAGTCATCCAATAGTAGGTTTTCAAGCTCAGGGTTCTTGTCGAATGCTTCCTTGATGTTACCGAGGAAGGCACTACGAATAATACAACCACCACGCCACATCAATGCAATGCTGCCGTAGTTAAGATTCCAACCATATTCTTTAGCTGCTTCACGGATTAACATGTAGCCCTGTGCGTAAGAAATAATTTTTGATGCATATAAAGCGTCATGGATGTAACCAACAAATTCTTTAACATCACCATCAAAGCTCGGTGTTGGTCCATCAAGAAATTCAGCCGCTTTAACACGCTCATCTTTCATTGCAGAAAGACAACGGGCAAATACCGACTCGCCGATCAAGGTTAACGGAATACCTAGATCAAGTGCATTGATACCTGTCCATTTACCGGTACCTTTTTGTCCAGCACGATCAAGGATACGATCCAGCGGAATACCTTCATCATCTTTAAAGCCAAGAATGTTTGCAGAGATCTCAATAAGGTAAGAATCGAGTACACCTTTATTCCATTCTGAGAAAACACCTTGCATCTGATCTTCATTCATACCCAGACCACGTTTCATGAAATCATAGGCTTCACAGATAAGTTGCATATCACCGTATTCAATACCGTTATGCACCATCTTCACATATTGACCAGCACCCTCTTCACCGACCCAATCACAACACGGTTCACCATCAACCTGTGCGGCAATTGATTGGAAAATATCTTTTACATGTGGCCATGCATCAGGGTTACCACCTGGCATAATTGAAGGTCCAAAACGCGCTCCCTCTTCACCACCTGAAATACCGGTACCAATATATAAAATACCTTGCTTAGCTAAATCACGCGTACGACGATCCGTATTAGTGTAAAGCTCGTTACCACCATCAATAATAATGTCTCCTTTATCCAGATGCGGAACAAGTAGATCAATGAATGAATCAACAACATCACCGGCTTTCACCATCATCATGACACGACGTGGTTTCTTCAAACTCCCCACTAATTCTTCAATCGAATGTGTGCCAACAATATTTGTCCCCTTGGCGCGCCCCTCCATAAACTCATCAACCTTTGAGGTTGTGCGATTAAACACCGCGACCTTGATATCATGATCATTCATGTTCAAGACTAAGTTTTGCCCCATTACGGCAAGGCCGATTAGACCAATATCTGCATCAGACATACTTTTTTTCCTTCTTTATTATTTATTAGTTTTTATGCAGCCCCGCGCATCACGCGTTCTTGCACATAGTCTTCCAATTTCAAAAGATCCGCTGTAAAGCCTCGAATCCCTTGAGATAGTTTTTCTACCGCCATCGCATCTTCATTATGCATCCAGCGCATTGTTTTTTCGTCTAATTCATGTTTTTCAATATCCAGCGATGCGGCTGCAGTCGCATTGAGGTGTTCAGTAACATCACCTTCTGCATTTTGCAGCTCATCAAGTAACGCTGGTGCGATGGTTAATAAATCACAGCCCGCGAGGCGTAGAATTTCACCGTGGTTACGGAAACTTGCACCCATCACCTGTGTTTCATAACCATGCTTCTTATAATAGTTATAAATGCTGGTCACCGATTTGACGCCGGGATCTTCATGTGGAGGATAACCGTCAACACCTTCACTGGCCTTATACCAATCCATAATACGACCGACAAAAGGCGAAATAAGTCTTACACCGGCTTCCGCGCACGCAATTGCCTGAGCAGTACTAAACAACAACGTAAGGTTACAGTGAATGCCTTGTTTTTCTAATTCTTCGGCTGCACGAATACCTTCCCATGTTGCTGCTAATTTAATTAGGATGCGACTTTTATCAATACCAAAACCAGAGTACATATCAATTAATTCATTGGCCTTACGCACACTGCCTTCTTTATCAAAAGACAATCTCGCATCCACTTCTGTAGATACCCGACCTGGCACAATCGATAAAATTTCACGACCAAATACCACTGCAAGGCGATCTAAAATTAAAGCTGTTTTTGCCTCTTTAGAGTTAGCATTTTCAATACCGTATTCAACGGCTTCATCAACCAGATGTTGGTATTGGGGTAACTGAGATGCGGCATAAACCAGTGATGGGTTCGTTGTTGCATCAGTTGGAAGGTACTGCTTAATAGAATCGAAATCGCCGGTGTCGGCAACAACCGTGGTTAATTTCTTTAATTGTTCGAGCTTATTCATAACTACCTCCATGTCCGGCATAACCGGTTTGATTTGAGCCAATATCCACACCTAAACCCATTCTAAGGAGCCTATAATGAGGACAGTTGGTAAATTCAATTGCTATATGAGCTGCTACAAACCGATGTAACTACTCCCTACCTTGGCTACTCGGTTAATACATAATAAATGCTTAACTTCTTGTTATACTGATTCAAATTGACATTAATATTAAATGCCAGAGTAATCCAGTGAGCTATTGAGTATAAACCTGAAAACCCTCAGCGACTATACGAAAATGCTGACAAATAAGTATAAAAACAATGAAATTAGCAAAAACCCTACAAAGTTTGTTTGTCACTAGCGAAGCCTACCCCCTAATCAAGACCGGCGGCTTGGCAGATGTTGCAGGTAGCCTGCCACAAGCCCTTGCCACACTCAAAGCAGTACGGCAGCAAGCTGCTGTAAATCAACACATTTTATTACCGGGTTATCGCAGCGTTTTAGCTCAATTTGACGATCTCAAGCATGTCGCCAATATTGAGCATACCGGTCACCACGGCACTGTTCGCCTGCTTGAAACACAGTTCCCAGATACTAATATGACGCTTTGGCTGGTTGATGCGCCAAATTGCTTTGATCGTGATGGCAGCCCTTATGCGGATGAAACGGCACAGGAATGGCCCGATAATGCCGCACGATTTGCGATATTTAGCCGTGCCGCAGTCGCCATTGCACTCAATCAGCTCGGTTTGAACTGGCAACCTGATATTGTTCACTGCAATGATTGGCAAACCGGTTTAATCCCGGCCTTGCTATCTTTGCACCCCCAGCGCCCCGCGACCATTTTTACCATACACAATCTGGCTTATCAGGGCGTTTATTCCGCTGAAACCTTCTTTAACCTAGGGCTACCAACCGAGCTATGGCATATACACGGCCTCGAATACCACGGTAATATGGCCTTTATCAAAGGTGGGTTGGTCTATGCCGACTGGCTGACTACGGTCAGCCCGACCTATGCCCATGAGATTCAAAATGAAGAGTTTGGCTTCGGCCTTGATGGTTTGTTACGTCATCGTACTGAACAATTGAACGGTATTATCAATGGCGTTGACTACGATGATTGGGATCCTGCTACCGATCCCGCCTTGGCTGAAAACTATGATGTAAATAACTTCCATAAGAAACTCATTAACAAAACCGCCCTACAAAAGCAGTCAGGCCTACCTGTTGACGAAGATATTCCCGTCCTCGCCTTTATTGGACGATTAGTCTGGCAAAAAGGTATCGATGTATTACTTGAATCGCTGCCCCAGCTATTAAGGCTAAATATACAGTGCGTGATACTTGGTAGCGGTGAGCATGCCCATGAGCAAACATTGCTCGCACTACAGGCACGCTTTCCAAACAAATTAGCCGTGACCATTGGTTACAACGAAGCACTTGCCCACCAACTCGAGGCCGGTGCCGATATGTTTTGTATGTTGTCGCGTTATGAGCCCTGCGGATTAAACCAACTTTATAGCCTGCGCTATGGCACCGTGCCTATCGTGCGGCGTACGGGTGGTTTAGCCGACACGGTTATTGATGCAAGCCAAGGCGCACGTGGTACCGGTTTTTGTTTTAACCAAACAACGCAAGCCGATTTTATTGATGCCATGCAACGAGCCTTAGCCCGATATAACAAACCAAAGCAATGGCAAGCACTTGCTAAACGCGGTATGAAACGTAACTTTGGATGGCAACAAAGCGCTCGCCACTACCTCGACCTCTATATAAAGGTATGCCAACAACGCCCGTAAACGGGTATAATGCGCGTCCTTGTGCCAATTGGTGATGAAAACTAATCGGCTTTTACAGGGTAAGAATTTTCCAACATATTGAAATACAGGTTGTTTTCAATCCATGAGCACTCAGATCAGCGATAAACAGCTGCGCAGCCGGGTCAAGCTACTCGGTCGCCTGCTAGGTAATGTTTTGCACGAACAAGCCGGTGAACGTGTCTATAAGACCGTTGAAACCCTGCGTAAAGGCTATGTGAGCCTGCGTAAAAAAGATGATGCCAATAAACGCAAACGCCTGAAAAAGATTATTAAGAATCTTGAACCCGGTCTGGCAACTCATGTTGTACGTGCTTTCAGCACCTATTTCAGCTTGTTGAACATTGCTGAAGAAGCATTTCAGCACCGTGAACGCCGTCGTGAAGTGCGTACCGACAACATACTTTGGAAAGGTTCATTCAACCACACCCTGCACGAATTCAAACAACAAGGCGTGACTGCTGAACAATTACAGACCCTACTAAGCAGTCTCAACTACATGCCTGTCTTTACAGCACACCCCACTGAGGCAAAACGCCGTACAGTACTTGAAACATTGCGCCGTATTTTTATTAGCAGTGAAAAACTCAATGATCCACGCCTTGGCAAAGGCGAACGTGATGATATTAGCACCGAGATCGAAAATCAGGTGCAAGTGCTTTGGAAAACCGATGAGGTACGCGTTCACAAGCCGAAGGTCATTGATGAGATCCGTAACGGCCAATACTATTTCCGCCAGTCATTATTTGATGCTGTGCCTGTTGCCTACCACTACCTCGATAAAGCCATTAACGATGTCTACGGCGATGAAGCCAAAAACATCGAACTCCCAACCATTATCAGTTTTGGTTCATGGATCGGTGGCGATCGCGATGGCAACCCATTCGTTAAACCAGAAACAACGGTCATGGCATTGCGCATGCAAAAACGCGAAATGCTACTTGAGTACCTGAATAGAGTAAAAAAACTCAACCACTTATTGACCTTCTCAAGTCAACTTTGTACGCCATCTGCAGAAATACAAAAGAGCCTGGAATGTGACGACGTTGTTTGTCAAAGTGCCTTCTCAGAAAACCCAAATCGTTATAGTCACGAACCATATCGCCGCAAGCTTCACATCATGCATTACCGTTTGGAGTTATCACTACGCACTATCAAAGGCTTATTAGAAGGCAATGTACGTGAACGCTTTGAAGGTCGCTACCTTGATGAACAAGAATTCCTTGATGATCTTGAAATGATTCACGAGTCACTGTGTAGTCATGGCGATGAAGCCACGGCAAACCGTGAATTACGCGATCTTATTTACTTAGTGAAAACCTTCGGTTTCTATCTCGCGCACTTGGATATTCGTCAAGAGTCCACACGCCACAGCAGTGCCGTGAGTGAAATTCTAACCGCTCAAGGTATTGAGTACGCAGATGCTGACGATGCGAAGCGCATTGAAATACTCAGCACACTACTCAATGCAGATAACCCAATTGAAATTGATGACAGCAGCTTTAGCGAAGAGACACGTGAAACGCTTGATGTATTTAACGTTATGTCACGTATGCGCAAAGAAATTAGCCAAAAAGCATTCGGCAGTTATGTCATTTCAATGACGCACTCAGCTAGTCATATTATGGAAGTCATGTGGTTGAGTTCGCTCGCTGGGCTCGCGGGTAAAAAAGATGGCGAGTTGTTCTGTGATATTGAGATCAGCCCACTGTTTGAAACAGTCGAAGATTTACAACACATCGATCCGGTTATGCGTACACTGTTTGCTAACCCAACTTATGCGCAATTATTAAAAATTGCCGGCAACCGTCAGGAAATTATGTTGGGTTACTCTGATTCATGCAAAGACGGCGGTATTCTCGCTTCTAACTGGAATCTCTACCAAGCCCAACAACAAATCACCGCCGTGGCGCGTGAGTATGGCGTTGACCTGAGGTTATTCCATGGTCGTGGCGGCACCATTGGTCGCGGTGGTGGCCCAACTCATGATGCGATCCTTTCGCAGCCCGAAGATACCGTGCACGGTCAAATTAAGTTTACTGAACAGGGTGAGGTACTTTCATCTAAATACAGTAACCTTGAAACTGCCAGCTACGAACTCAGCATGGGCGTTACCGGCTTAATGAAAGCCAGTCGTAGTTTGATTGTGCCACCACAAGCACACAATCAAGAAGATCTGACCATCATGAATGAACTCGCCGCCAGCGGTGAAGATACCTACCGCGATTTAATCATGCATACCGAAGGTTTCATGGACTACTTCTATGAGGCAACGCCTGTTACCGAAATTGGTTTACTGAATATCGGTTCGCGCCCTTCGCATCGTAAAAAAGCGGATCGTTCTATGGGCTCCATTCGTGCAATCCCTTGGGTCTTTGGATGGGCGCAATCACGTCATACATTGCCTGCTTGGTACGGTATTGGTAGCGCACTCGCAAAATGGCATAGCAATAATCCGCAGCGTATCGCAAAACTACAGGGCATGTATAAAAACTGGCCGTTCTTCCAAGCCTTAATGAGTAATACTCAAATGGCATTGTATAAAGGCGATATGGATATAGCTGCCGAGTATGCAGATCAATGCGCTGATAAAGAACTAGCGAAAAACTTACATACAAAAATTAGTGCGGAATATTCAAGCACCGTTGAGCAGGTTAAGTTAATTGCTGGCGTCGAAAGTTTGATGGAAGAATCACCCGCTTTGGCTGTTTCGCTACAACGTCGTAGCCCCTACCTTGATCCACTCAATCATATTCAAACAACACTGCTTGAACGTTGCCGAGATGAATCTCTCAGTGAAGATGAGCGTGATGAATGGCGAAACCCACTATTAAGAACCATTAACGCGATTGCACAAGGCATGCGTAATACAGGTTAAGTTATCTGGACTTATTAAGTCTTACTAACAAAAAAAGAGCAATACATTGTATTGCTCTTTTTTATTAAATTTCTTTACTACTTTTAAATTTAATATTAAGAAGTAGGAAGCATTTCTTGAATCTTACAACCAATCGCATATTCAGTTTCAGGCGCAATTTCTTCAATATGCACAATTCTCACCCGTGCGCGAAATGGCAATGTAATACCGGCCATGCCTGGCTCAATGCTAACCTCCAGCTCTTCGCCAACCATCAATTCATGACTCGTATGAAACTGTAAACCAGAAGCACTCAAATCTCTTATACGCGCTGTGATGACTTTACTGCTACCCAACAAACTAACAGTAATATCGCTGTCGACTGACATTCTATGAAAACCACGTTTATCTACCGAATCTACCATGCATTTTTCGCCTCTTTTGGTACCGCCTCGCAATTAATCCAGTTCAAATGCAATAACGTTAGAGACTGTATCGGCCAAACCTAAGCAACCTGAACAGGAATAGTATTGCGTGTGTGAGTAATATTGTTATTTTCATCAAGATAAACAAGCTTAGGCTTAAAATTGGCCATTTCTTGCTGGATCAAGCCAACATAGCTACAAATAATAATGCGATCACCAGGACTTGCCTTGTGCGCAGCCGCCCCGTTTACAGAAATGACATTCGAGCCATCTTCGGCACGAATTGCGTAGGTAGTAAAACGCTCGCCATTATTAACGTTATAAATCTGAATTTGTTCATATTCATGAATGCCAGCCGCTTCGAGTAAACGCCCATCAATAGCACATGAACCTTCGTATTCAATCTCAGAGTGCGTCACGCAAGCCCTGTGGAGCTTACATTTGAGCATCGTCGTTTGCATGGAACACCCTTTCTTTTAACCATAAAAATAAAGCCCGCTGATGCGAGCTGGGGCGTATTATCCAATGTTCACACGCTGCATTCAAATCCAGCTTTCAAGCCATTGATTTTACTTGTTTTCTGTTCTCAAATTAGGCTCGGATCGTGCACGCAATGTTGTCAATTAAGCGTGTAACTCCCAAGCGAGCGGCCGCCAAAACCATAAAATCACGTCCATTTTCACGTGGTTCTGTCAAATCAGGAGATAATATCTGTACATAATCGACTTGCCAGCCGGTCTTGTTCAATGCATTGGCTGCTGCTTCTTCAAGCGCAACAAAATCTCGTTGACCGCGCTGTAAACCATCCACAGTACATTCTAATACCTGATGTAAGCGTGATGCCTGCTGACGCTCCATTGCTGAAAGGTATTGATTGCGTGAACTCATTGCCAGACCATCATCTTCACGCACAATCGGTGCGCCAACCAGATTAACCGATAAGGCGAGATGCTCAATAAGCCAGCGAATCACTTGCACTTGCTGATAATCTTTATTACCAAAGATGGCCACGTCCGGTTTCACTGCGGCAAAGAGCTTTGCAACAACCGTGGCGACACCATCAAAGTGCCCGGGTCTATTCTCACCACAAAGTTTATTAGTGATCTCTTCAGGAACATGAAGGTCACTGCTCACCGTCTTTCCATAGAGCTCATCAACAGTCGGTAAAAATATTAAATCAACTCCGCGAGCAGCTAACAATTCACAATCTCTTTCTTGTGTACGGGGATAATCAGCAAAATCTTCATTTGGTCCAAATTGGGTTGGGTTAACAAAAATGCTCACCACACAACGTTCTGCGTTGGTCTTAGCAAGATCAACTAACTGTAAATGCCCCTCATGGAGATTACCCATTGTGGGCACAAAGGCGATTCGCTCACCAGCATCCCGCCATTGCTTGCACGCAGCCTGCAATGATGCGACATCGTGTAATTTCAATATGGATTGGTTCATTGATAAGTATGTTCGAGTGCTGGGTATTTGGCTTGTTTTACTTCATCAACATAGGCACGAATCGCTGATTCAATATCGGTTTTACCCTGAAGAAAATTTTTAACAAATTTTGCTTTATGGCCACGGCTGATACCAAGCATATCGTAGGTTACCAACACCTGCCCATCACAATCGATGCCTGCGCCAATACCAATAACCGGAATGTTGAGTGCTTCGCTAATAACCTTTCCTAATGCAGCAGGTATACATTCCAATACCAGTATTTTAATGCCGGCCTGTTGTAATGATTTTGCATCATTCAATATTCGCATTGCACTGTCTTTATCACGGCCTTGTACTTTATAGCCGCCCAACTCTTTAACCGATTGAGGCTCTAAACCCAGGTGTCCACAAACAGAAAAACCTGCCGCAACAAGTGCTTTAATATTCTTGATTTGTGACTGCCCACCTTCGAGCTTCACCATTTGTGCCCCACCCTCATCAACCAAGCGTCGTGCAGTGGTGAGTGTTTGTTCAACCGTGGTATAACTTTGATAAGGAAAATCCACAATCACATAACTGCGCCGGCTACCGCGCACGACATTCGCGCTGTGATAAACCATATCATCAACCGTAACCGGTAAAGTGCTATCGTGCCCCTGACAAACCATTCCTAATGAATCACCAACAATAAAGGCATCAACACCATTATCATCTAAAAGAGAAGCAAAGCTCGCATCGTATGCAGTCAGTACAGCGATTTTCTCGCCATGCTGCTTCATGTTCTGAATAGCTTCAAGTGTTAATCGGCTCATGGCTAAAACTCAAATGGTTGTGGATTAAAATAATGTCGACCACTACGAACATTCTGCACTTGCTCAAGTAATAATTCATAATCTTGAGTACTGTTCACCAAATCAATTTCGGATGCATTAACAACTAACAGCGGCGCAGAATTATATTGATAAAAGAAACTGGTGTAACCATCAACTAGCCGTTGTAAGTATGCCGTTGAAATACGTTTTTCAGCATCAATACCGCGTTTGTTAATTCGTTGTAATAATATTTCAACCGGTGCTTGTAAGTAGATCACCAGATCAGGTACAGGGGCATCGATGGTCATATTCTCATAAACTTGTTCATACAGATCAAATTCGTCATCTTGAAGCGTTAACTCAGCAAACAAACGATCTTTTTCCATTAAAAAATCAGCGACCCTAACTGGCCGAAATAAATCGTGTTGACGAAGCTCCTGCATTTGCCTTGCCCGTTGGAACAAGAAAAATAACTGTGTTGGTAATGCTGCCTCACTCGGCTTTTTGTAATACCGCTCAAGAAAAGGATTCTCATCAGCACCCTCTAATAAAAGCTCACTATCAAAGGACGCAGCCAAGCGCTTAGCCAAGCTCGTTTTGCCAACGCCAATCGGTCCTTCAACAACAATAAAATCAGGTCTTGAGCTATTCATAAATTAGGTCAAATATTCAATAGTGCTTATTGTAACGTGTTTCCAAGCATTATGGGCTACTCAACTTGAGGGGATTTTTTCTAATACGGTTTTCTGACAACCTGCGAAACAGCTAGAAATATGGCCTTTCCCTGCAATCACCACCTCTGGCGCTATTTCCGCCAACGGTAATAGAACAAAATCGCGTAAGCACATTTGTTGATGTGGTACTGTCAGGCGTTCATTCTCAATAGTGTCATTTGCATAGAGCAAAATATCGAGATCAAGGGTTCTTGCCGCCCAACGCTCACCATTGCGACGTCGTCCTTGTGCAAATTCAATTGCTTGCAATTCATCCAACAAACTAAGAGGATCTAACTGTGTTTCGATGGCAACAACGGCATTCAGATAATCTGGCGTATCAACATCATCAGTCAATGTTAACGCTTTGCTGCGATAAAAAGATGAACAGGAGAGAAACGTTGAAACCGGTAATTTTTTTAGTGCTTCAATCGCCGTTAGCAATTGTTCTTTTGGTTCATTAAGATTACTTCCTAAACCAATATAGGTGACCACATTATTAACCATCGGAGCGTTTAGTTCTTGGTTTACGACGACGGCGACCTTTCTTTTTTTCATTTGGCAATAACATGGCTTCACGACCGGCATTGTCGCAGTCTTGAATCTTTGTCCACCACTGCGCATGGTCAACTAAACTGTCATCATTGTTTGAACGGATTAACAAGAAATCATAGGCAGCTCGAAAACGGGGATGCTCTAATGTACGCAAAGCACGTTTACCGCTTCTGTTCATTAATCTGGCTTGCAGCACAAATATTTCTTTCACCATAATTGCGAAACGTCTAGGTATTGAAATAGAGCGTCGTTGAACACTAAAGACCTGATCCGTTGCCGCCTGTATTGCTTGAATCGCAGGCATACCTTGTTGTAATAACGGTTCCATCGCTTCTTGCATCGGCTCCCACAACATTGCAGCAAATAAAAATGCCGGTGTCACTGGTTTGCCTGCGGCAATACGCCGGTCTGTGCTTTTTAAGGCTTCGCATATCAACATATGCGGGAAACCTTCAGATTCTCGCGTTAATATATTTTCTGTCTGAGGAAACAGTGGTGTAAACAGTCCATAATGCCGTAAGGTCTCAAAGGTTTGCAGTGCGCTGCCGGAATGAAATAATTTCAACACTTCTTCAAACAAACGTGCTGGAGAAATATCCGCAAGTAAACCGGCCAGTTCAAATATAGGTGCCTCGGTTTTCTCTTCAATACGCATGCCTAGCTTCACTGCAAAGCGTACTGCTCGTAGCATGCGCACAGGATCTTCATGGTAACGTTCTGTTGGCTCACCAATTAAACGTAAAACGCCCTGTTTAAGATCTTCGTAACCATTGACGTAATCAATCACCGAAAAATTTTTAATATCGTAATACAAGGCATTAACTGTGAAGTCGCGTCGCCATACATCTTCATCAATACAACCAAAGGCGTTATCACGAATAATGCGACCATTTTCAACATGCACATCATCGTCACTTTCGGGTTCTGAATTAGCACGAAAGGTCGCCACTTCGATCACATTACGACCATAGCCGACATGCGCTAGACGGAAACGACGTCCAATCAAACGGCAATTACGAAATGTCTCTTTCACTTGTTCAGGACTGGCGTTTGTCGCAACGTCAAAATCTTTGGGTTCACGCCCTAGCAACAAATCTCGCACACCACCGCCCACCAAGCATGCTTGGTAGCCTGCTTTTTTAAGACCATAAAGCACGTTAACTGCTTGCTCGCTCATATTAGATCGCGAAATACAGTGTTCTGCGCGGGGAATGATAGTCGCCGGAGATTGTTGCTTATTTTTTGACAAAATGAATCAATTAACCTGTTATATCTGCATTAAAGAATAAAATGTTATTTTTAGTGTGCTAATTATAGCACTAAAGCGCGCATTCTTGGGGCTTTAACCTGAACAACAAACCACTAAAGTTCCGGCTATTCGTGCCGTTAACTCGATTTATAATGGCATAAGTGAAACACAGCAATGATTAGACAAAACTTCATATTATATGGTGTTCTTGTAGTACTTATCGTCGTAATTAACTCACTTATAATGCAGTATTTTTCAATGGGTATGCTTGGCCTAAGCTTACTCATTATTAAAGACATTGCCATTGTTTTTGCGATCAAGAAAATCATGTCGAAGGTGATCAATAAGCACTTCGCCTTATTCACCGATAACATCATCGATCAACAAGGAGAACATGTTGATTTAACGATTCAACTACCCACCGGACAACCAAATACAGATCACATCAGTACACAATATAACAATAGCATCCAACGTACCCATGATGCTGTTATTGATATCGAAGCATCTGTTAGTCGTTTAGTACCAATGTCAAAAGAGCTTGCTGACACCTACAGCGCGACAACACAAAAAACACTTATGCAAACAAATTACAGTACCTCGGTTGCTGAAGCAATGGATAAGGTTCATCACGCCAGTGAAACTGTATCGAGTGATTTAGAACATATTAATACGGCTGTTTTAACCAGCACCGAGCATGTCGCAAGTTGTAAGGGTGCGGTAGATAATACGGTAGAAAGTATTCATATTGTTTCGAGTAACATGGAACGCGCCACCACTGAATTAGAGAAGTTAAAAGAAGCCAGTGAAGAGGTAAACACAGTTATTGAGGTAATTAATGGGATTGCCGAACAAACAAATCTATTAGCACTTAATGCCGCCATTGAGGCTGCTCGTGCTGGCGAAATGGGTCGGGGTTTTGCCGTTGTGGCTGATGAGGTGAGAACATTAGCAGAACGTACGCGTGTTTCCACTTTAGAGGTTCGCGAAAACATTGAGCGCATTCAAGTACAAACAAATGAATTAGTCTTATCAATGAATGAAGGCAGAGAATCAACCTCGCTCACAGTAGAGCGTTCAGAAGAGTCACTTAAGCAACTCGATGCCATTTTCCATGGTGTTGAAGATATACAAGTCGCTGCTAACCAAATTAATGACTCAGTTGATATACAAATGAGCGTTGCAAATGAAACTAAAGCATCTATTAAAAATTTAGTGGAACTAAATACGGACGCATTAGAGAGCACACAAATACATAGTGTCTCGCAAAAAGACTTATACAATCTCGCGCAAATATTACGCGATAAAATTTCTGTCTTTATTCTTAAAGAATCTCATTGGAATGAAAGTACGCGCACTAAAGCCCGCCAACAAACCAATGAAAACTCTATTACTGAGATGAAAACCGATGAGAACGATGTTGAGCTATTCTAGGCTACACCCCATGCAGTGTGGCTAATAGAATAGCCTTAAGCACTAAGTCATCAAAATAAACTAGCACAGCTCGATTCGGATTTAAACAATGCTGCTGTGCAGTTTATAATCTAAATTCTCTGATTTAAAAACCAATGGTCTATTTTCAGCAGTCTTGGAACAAAAGATTTTTTATCGTTCCCAACCTACGTAGATAGAAGATGAATCTGATAAGCTGTGTTATATTTCTGCCTTGTAAATATAACGCAACATTTCATGACAAGATAAATATGAACCCTAAAGAATCATTTCACCCGCTTCCCGCAGCTGGGTTACTACGACGAATAGGCGCTTTTGCCTACGATACCTTGCTGCTCATGGCCGTCATTATGGTTGCAGGTTTTGTCGCACTGCCATTTACCGGTGGTGAAGCGCCAAGTCCGGAAAATCCTTTTTACCAAACATACTTGTTTGTACTCTGCTATCTGTTCTTTGCCTGGTTTTGGACGCGTGGTGGGCAAACTCTTGGTATGCGCGCGTGGCGTATACGTGTACAAAACACAGATGGCAGCGCCATTAGCTGGAGCCAATCTTTGTTAAGGTTTATGGCAGGGCTTGCCTCGGTGACGCTATTAGGCCTAGGGATTTATCTTATAAAAAGCGAACCGATGTCAATGCGGTTCATCCAAGGCGCGGTTGCACTGAGCGTATTTTCTCTGAGTTTTTTATGGGTTCTTGTCGATAAAAAGAAATTGGCATGGTATGACCGTTTCTCTGATTGCTGTGTTGTTGTCTTGCCAAAACTAAAAAAATAACGACGGGATGTTTTTAAATTCTGCGTATCATAAAAATCGCAAGCACCAAAAAGCTAAATGCAGGTAAACTCGCGCTTAATAATGCAGGAATACTATAAACAATACCTAAGTGATTAAATGCTTGATTAAATAAGAAGAAGCCTAAGCCCACTAAAAAACCAACAAATATTCTTTGGCCAATGCTCACCGAGCGCAGCGGCCCAAACACAAAAGGTACTGCCAGCAGCAACATAACCGCAATAGATATTGGCATAATCACTCGAGACCAAAATGCTAGTTCATAACGCTCTGCATCTTGCCCATTATCGCTCAGATAACGATAATAACCATACAGATCTCGCATTGAAAGTTGTAATGGATTAACAATAATCAAATTAATTAACGCAGGACTTAATAACGAATCCCACTGCGCTTGTGCAAATGTACGTGTTTTAATTCCCTCTAAACTCACTTCGCTTTGACTAAGACCATTGAGGATCCATTGCCCGTCTTGGTACACCGCTTTATCCGCATGTGTGGTCGTGCGTAATTTATGATCTTTATCAAACTCATAAATGTAAATATCACTTATATCGCCACCCGGGCTAATACCTCTGATATTAAGAAAGCTTCGCGCATCACGAGACCAGAAACCATTTTTAGTTTTTAATGCTGTTTGCTCAGCCAACATTTGTGAGCGACGTGATTGTGCGTACTGCTCTGCTGGAGGCACAACAAATTCGGCCAACAGCATCAAACCGAGGATCAACACAAAGCCAGCCTTTAAAACCGATGTTGATATTCTCAATAAAGAAACACCAGCAGCACGCATAACAACCAATTCACTTTCATTCGCCAATGCACCCAAGCCTGTTATCGCGCCAAGTAGTGCCGCAACCGGAAAGAACTCAACAATATGTGCTGGTGTTGTTAAGAATAAGTAAACAAGCATTTCGAATTGATCGTAATTACCCGTACCAACATCATTGAGCTCACGTACCAAGCGAAAAAAACTATCCAGCGCAATCAATACCAATAATACAATACCGATACTTTTAAAAACGGCAGCACCAATGTAGCGATCGAGTATCTTCATGCTTGCGCACCCCTTAACCACGGAATGCGATTATTTAGCCACGTTGATTGCCCCCTGCTTTGCCATAGGACAAATCCCAGCGCGACGAGCAACAACAATAAAGGCAACCACCACATACCAATGTATGGGCTGAGTGTACCGCGGCTAATCCAGTTATACGTTGCACCATACAAACTGTTATAAATCACATAAATAAATACGGCACTAAACAAACGACCATAACGGCCTTCACGTGGATTCACACGACTCATAGGAATTGCGAGTAACATCAGCGCAATCGTAATGAGTGGCTCAATAATACGTGACTGTAATTCCGCTGTGTCACGCGAACTTGCCGACGACCACAAGACTGCCGTGCTCTTTGCCGAACGACGTACTGCTGCTGCCTCGGCCTTTTGTTCTTCAACCCGCACCGCATGTTTTACGAACTGCGTAATTCGATAATCATCTTGCCCAGGCTCTCCTTCATAACGATAGCCATTCACCATCACCATAAATTCATCACCCGTTTTTTCATCGATATAGCGATAGCCCGTGTCGGATGCCAACACACTCTTACGCGAACCCTTACGGCTCTGTACAAATACATTTTTAAGCTCACGTTGATCTTCTGAAAGCGCTTCAACATACATGATCAAGCTACCATCACGCGATTCAACAAACCGCCCCGCAGACAATAAACTGAGTTCAGAGCGATTCTCCGCCGCATGGAGGATACGATCTGATTCGGCCGCCGCCCACGGCGATAAATACAATGAACAAGCGGCATTGATAATAAAAACCACTGGTGCCCAAAAGAGCAAGAAACGAGTCAAACTAGCTTGCCCTACGCCACTGGCCGTTAAAGCCACCATTTCATGATCTCGGTATAAACGCCCGAAGGCCAATAACACCGAGAAAAACACGGCTAAAGGTAGAATAGAGCCTATGTTTTTTAGTAATTTCAGGAATAAGAGTGTGAAAACGAGCTCTGCTGGCAAGCTACCCTCTGCCACATCCCCCAAAATACGTACAAACCGGAGGCTAAAGAAGATAAGTAGAACAACGGCCATCACTGCAGCCAGTGTTGTTGCGACTTCACGAACTATATAACGCTGTATTATCACGTAAAATCAACCGATCCATATAAAAACGCTGTAAAAACCTAATTTTTCTAGTAGACAATCAGGCAGTTTTAAATCATATTATCGGTAACTCGTCATTCGATAAGCTTTTTATGACAATGACAAATCCAACTCAACCGACATAATTAAGTACACATAGTACACATATCAGCCAAGAGATTCAGCCGATATAGTGCAGGAGTAAACATGGAATTTAGTATAAAAAGTGGCCACCCGGAGAAACAACGCAGTGCATGCATCGTTATTGGGGTTTTTGAACCTCGCCGACTCTCTGCCGCTGGTGAACAACTCGATTTAATTAGCGAATCGTGGCTCTCCAATCTAATCCGTCGAGGTGATATTGAAGGTACTGCAGGTCAAACATTATTATTACACAATGTTCCGAACACCCTCTGCGATCGTGTCCTGCTGATTGGTTGTGGTAAAGAGCGTGAATTCAATGATGCGGCCTACCGCAAGGCTATCGCAACCGCTGCAAAAACGGTCAACGAAAGTGGCGCAATGGATGCCGTTAGTTTTTTACCTGAATTAACAGTTAAAGGTCGTGATGCCTATTGGAAGGTGCGCCAAGCAATTGAAGCGACTCAAGATGCGCTATACACATTTGATGAATTAAAAAGTGATACCGGCAATGAACGCCGTCCATTAAGAAAATTAGTCCTTTCTGTTAGTAGCCGCCGTGATTTACCGTTGGCTGAACAAGCGCTCATCGATGGTAGCGCGATTGCCAGCGGTGTTGAGGTTGCGCGTCGCCTTGGTAACCTGCCCGGTAATATTTGTACCCCGACTTACCTTGCTGAACAGGCCATTGAATTAGGCCAACAGCATGACAAGCTAAGCGTTAACGTACTCGAACAAAGTGACATGGAAGAACTCGGCATGGGCTCCCTTCTATCTGTTGCTAAGGGCAGTCGTGAACCAGCAAAATTAATCGCCATGGAGTACAACGGTGGGAATAGTGACAGCAAACCACATGTATTCGTAGGTAAAGGAATTACCTTTGACTCTGGTGGTATCTCAATCAAACCTTCTCCTGCAATGGATGAAATGAAATTTGATATGTGTGGCGCAGCCAGTGTCATGGGCTTAATGAATGTTGTTACCGAATTAAATCTACCTATCAATGTGGTTGGCATTATCCCAAGCTGTGAAAATATGCCTGATGGTCTAGCCAACAAACCCGGAGACATTGTCACCAGCATGGCTGGGATCACTATTGAAGTCTTAAACACCGACGCCGAAGGCCGCTTAATACTCTGTGATGCCCTAACCTACAGTGAGCGTTACAACCCAGCCACTGTTGTTGATATTGCAACCCTAACCGGCGCTTGTGTTATTGCACTTGGCGCACACGCAACCGGTCTACTCGGTAATCACCGTGGTTTAAGTAATGACTTATTAAATGCCGGCAAATACAGTGGTGACCGTGCTTGGGAAATGCCACTGTGGGATGAATACCAAGATCAACTAAAAAGTAACTTTGCTGATATTGCGAATATCGGTGGTCGTGAAGCTGGCACAATCACCGCTGCCTGTTTCCTTTCACGCTTCACGAAGAAGTTGAATTGGGTTCATCTTGATATTGCGGGTGTTGCATGGAAAGGCGGCGCAGCTAAAGGCGCAACCGGTCGCCCTGTTCCAATGATGACGCAATACCTACTCGACAAAGTTGCCAGTGGTAAATAAAAAATGACGCGTGTTGATTTTTATCTCACTCAAAAGAGTCAGAAGAAACAAATATTCAACACCGCCTGTCGGCTTGCTGAAAAAGCATCGCGGCAAGGGCGTCACATTTTTATTCACACCGATGATGCCGAGCAAGCAGAAAGAATGGATGAACTGCTTTGGACCTTTCGCCAAGGTAGCTTTGTTCCCCACGCAATAATTGAAGCTGGTGCATCACCCTCTGCCTATGAAAAGATTTTGATTGGTCACGACCATGATCCCGAGTGCAAACATGACGTACTTATAAATTTATCATCATCCATTCCTGATTTTTTCTCCCGCTTTGAGCGTGTTGCTGAAATTGTCAGTGGCGACGAAAGCCAACGTGATGAAGCACGCCAACGGTTTAAATTTTATCGTGACCGTGGTTATGAGCTAAATACACATGATATAAAGAACTAGGCCGTGTCAGCTAAATTGCGACTTAGCGCACAGTATCGGCATCATGCTTATTAGAAACTGTTTGACCTCGCTTTTTTCTAAAGCTTGCAATAGGACACGATAATGGCAACATTTCATAATCAGGCTGCACCTAATTCATTAGAGAACGTACTTACCTCTTTGCAAGATGTGCTTGAACATAACCGCCATTACTCACAATCCACTGCATCCCAGCCTGACTACGAACCCTTTAGCAACCAACAGGCTGAGCAGCATGACGACCCTTTGGTGCTAGACGAACCGGCCAGCAATAATATTACGGAAATACTCCAGCAACATATTCCGGTCTTAAACGACATTATTAGCACACCCAATACCCTGCCTCTTGCAGAAGCTGACATAGAAAAAACCCTCAATACCTTGCGTACCGAGCTCAATGGCATCGTCGCCGATGTTATGCTCGATGCCCGTGATCACCTCGAAAAACAATATTTTTCCAGCCAAGAAGTCATGGAAACCAGCCTAAAACAGTTCATGCAAGAATTAATGAACCGCTTACCCCGCTAAAACCTCGCCTTTTTACTGCCGAGATGCCCCGCATTCCGGTATAATGCGCCGCTAACATGCTGGCTTTGCCCGCTCCAAGTAGCTACTTAGTGACGATTTAATAATGGAAAAGACCTACCAACCACAAGACATCGAACAACGATGGTACGACCTTTGGGAAAGCCGCGGATATTTCGCCCCACAAGACAGTGACGCTGAAGATCAAGCGCCTTACTGCATCATGATCCCACCACCGAATGTCACCGGGCGTTTACATATGGGTCATGCCTTCCAAGACACCATTATGGATGCCCTCACCCGCTTCCACCGTATGCGTGGTGACAAAACACTTTGGCAAGCAGGTAGTGATCACGCTGGTATTGCGACACAAATGGTTGTTGAACGTCAGCTAAGTGCCGAAGGCAAAACCCGTCATGATCTTGGTCGTGAAGCATTCCTCGATAAAGTTTGGGAATGGAAAGAAGAATCTGGTGGCAGCATCACCAAACAGCTTCGTCGTATGGGTGCATCACTCGATTGGTCACGTGAACGCTTCACCATGGACGACGGTTTATCTGAAGCCGTACGCGAAGTCTTTGTACGCTTGCATGAAGAAGGTTTGATTTATCGTGGTAAACGCTTAGTAAACTGGGATCCAGTTCTACACACCGCTGTTTCTGATCTTGAAGTGCTTTCTGAAGAAGAAAACGGCCACATGTGGCACATGCGTTACCCGCTTACCGATGGCAGTGGTCATGTTGTGGTTGCGACCACGCGACCTGAAACCATGCTCGGTGATAGTGCCGTTGCAGTTCACCCCGGTGATGAACGCTACCAACACTTAATTGGTCAACAAATTACCTTGCCGTTAAGTGGTCGTAAGATTCCGATTATCGCCGATGATTATGTTGATCCTGAGTTTGGTTCAGGTTGTGTAAAAATTACACCGGCACATGACTTTAACGATTATGGCGTTTGGAAAGGCCACCGTGATGAACTATCCATGCTCAACCAGCCTAATGGTGGTTTGATCAGTATTCTTTCTTTGAATGCCGACATCATTGCGGCTAACGATGAACATGGCGATCTTGTTCCAAGTGAATACCATGGACTCGAACGTTATGCTGCACGTAAAAAGATTATTGCTGATCTTGATGCCGCTGGCCTCTTAGAAAAAATAGACGACCATAAACTCATGGTGCCACGCGGCGACCGCAGTGGCACAGTCATTGAACCCTTACTCACCGATCAATGGTTTGTTAAAGCAGGCCCGCTCGCTGAACCGGCCATTAATGCGGTTAAAAATGGCGACATAAAATTTGTGCCGGATAATTGGAAGAACACCTACTTCGAATGGATGAACAATATTGAAGATTGGTGTATCAGCCGTCAAATTTGGTGGGGGCATAGAATCCCTGCCTGGTATGACGAGGAAGGTGACATTTATGTTGGTCGCAGTGAAGCTGAGATCCGTGAAAAACATAAGCTTAGTGCTGACACTAAACTAACCCAAGACGAAGACGTGCTCGACACATGGTTCTCATCAGCCCTCTGGCCATTCTCAACATTAGGTTGGCCTGAAAATACCGAGGCGGTTAAAACATTCTATCCAACCAGTGTACTTGTTACTGGTTTCGATATTATTTTCTTCTGGGTTGCCCGCATGATCATGATGGGTTTGAAGTTTATGGACGAGGTACCTTTCAAAGAAGTCTATATCCATGGTCTTGTGCGTGATAGCCACGGACAAAAGATGTCGAAATCAAAAGGTAACGTACTTGATCCTTTAGATTTGATTGACGGTATCGATCTTGAAGCCTTGGTTGAGAAACGCACCACCGGTTTAATGCAACCTAAAGATGCACCAAAAATTGAAAAAGCCACCCGCAAAGATTTTGCCGATGGCATTCCTTCTTTTGGTACCGATGCCTTGCGTTTTACCTTCGCGGCACAAGCCTCAACCGGTCGTGATCTGAAATTCGATCTTAAACGTATTGCCGGTTACCGAAATTTCTGCAACAAATTGTGGAACGCAGCACGCTATGTGTTGATGAACACCGAAGGCCAAGACAATGGTCTTGACCAAAAAAATGTCGAACTCAATAGATTTGATCGTTGGATTATTTCGCGTCTACAGCAAGTAGAGCAAGAAGTGATTGATGCAATAGACGATTATCGTTTAGATCATGCTGCGCAAGCCATTTATGAATTCACATGGAACGAATATTGCGATTGGTATTTAGAACTTTCAAAGCCAGTCTTATTATCCGAAGGTAATGCCGCGGCGCAACGTGGTACGCGAGGCACATTAGTCCATGTGCTTGAAACGATATTGCGGCTTGCCCACCCTGTTATTCCTTACATTACAGAAGAAATCTGGCAGCGTGTTGCGCCACTCGCGGGTAAAGACGGTGACACCATTATGTTGCAAAACTACCCAACACCGAACAGCGATCTGATTGATGAAATCGCCATGCACGAAACCGAACTGGTAATGTCACTCAACCGTGGTGTACGTCGTATTCGTAGTGAACGCGACATCAAACCAAGCAAGCCACTCGCGGTTATTGTGCAAAACCTTAACTCAGCCGAACAAGCCGTGCTTGAAGAATCAGCACAATGCAGCATGAGCATCAGCCGCATTGAAGCCATCGAATTTGTTGATAGCGACGCCGAAATAGAAGAATCGGCAACTGCCCTCGTTGGTGAAAACGGTACCTTGCATATCGCCATGGCCGGTTTGATTGATAAAGAAGCCGAACTAAAACGCTTCGATAAAGAAATTAGTAAAGCCGAAAAAGAACTCGTTATGCGTGAGAAAAAACTCTCAAACGAAAGCTATGTTGCCAAAGCACCCGAAGCGGTTGTCAACAAAGAGCGCCAGCGTGTCACGGAATTACAATCCATGCTGAAACGACTTGAAGAAGAAAAACAAAAAATGACGGCTTTGTAACCGGGCATCCTTGACCTATTCAGCACCTTGCCTGTACATTGAAGTACAACAAGGTGTTGAAATTATAATCAATATCTCACTTAAGGCAGAAATGCCCTCTAACACACCTCATTTTTTATTGAGGTCTTAAGGATAAGGAAGTGAAAACAAAGGAATTGTTTCTTATGACACACCTAAAACATCCCCAAACAAGTGTATTAAGTGGCATTTATGCCCCCTATATATAGTTATGTTTAAAAGGGATTAATTAAATGGATGATATTGTGTTTTATATATTAATAGGTGTTGCTAGTGTAATAGTTATTTTAAATATTATCGCTAGTTATATCGTGTGCAAAACACTTTTCATCGTAAAGGGCCGTCGTTTTTACCAATTGTTATTTATATGGTTAGTGCCATTTATTGGGGCAATACTTGCTATTTATTTAAACTGTGAAGAATACTTTAATCAAAAGAAAGAAAAACAAATTGGGAACCTTACAAGTATTACTGACAGAGAAGCTGTAAATCATGCAATGGGGGCAGACCATCATGGTGGAAGGTAATAAACATAACAAATCACTCCATCGGACGCACTTGTCTGTCACGCCTTTTGCGGAGCAAAAGCCTTGCCAGCCTACGTTCGCCGCTGAGCTCAACCGTTATGCCTCGCTACCAGTGAGGGCTCGCGTTTATCAACCGAAGGATTATTCATGACCACACTATTGCATATTGATGCCAGTGCCAGAACCTCGCGATCTCTCAGTCGAGGCTTGTCTGGACGCTTTGTTTCAGACTGGATGGCTCGTCGTCCTTCCGACAGCGTGATCATTCGCGATGTCGGCCGCTATCCTCCGCCGATTACAACAGAACTCTGGATCGGGTCTGTGTTTACACCGGAAGTCGAGCGTACCGATGAGCAACGCCATGCGGTCAGTGTTTCCGACGAGTTGATCTCCGAGCTCGACCGAGCCGAGATTATAGTCATGGGTAGTCCAATGTATAACTATGGAATGCCAGCAGCGCTAAAATCCTGGTTCGACAACGTTATCCGCATTGGTAAGACTTTCACCTTCGACCTGACGCGAGGCGACTATCCGTTAGAACCGATCATGACGGGGAAGACACTCGTAATCTTATCGTCACGAGGAGAATTTGGCTTTGAGCCGGGCGGCGTACGTGAGGGTATGAATCACCTTGAGACCCATATCCGTACCTGCACTCCATACCTTGGTGTTGAACAAACACACCTGATTAACATTGACTATCAAGAGTTCGGCGACGAACGGCATGAACGGTCAATCAATCTGGCTTATGAGGCAGTGCCACGGTTGGTCGAACTTCTACAGAGCAACTTACGCGATGCATAACATGGCGTTCGAGCGGGACGTGAACGTCCCCCGATAAAGTAGACACCAAAAGCGGCGCGCCCCTCAACTTTGCGTTATAAGGCATAATGAAAGAAGATAAAACAACTAGGGTTCTCGTCCGAGTCATTGCGACAATAGGAATCGCTGTTTTTACTGTTTTATTATTTATTGTCTTCTTGCTAAGAATAAAAGACGAGAATGAATCTATATTCTCAACGGACAATCTCATTGAAGGCATATTATTATTTTCGTTTGTTGTAGTTGGTGGTTTAGTGCTTTCGTTAAAATGCGGGAACAAACCGGGGGATAATGAATAAATTCCTTATAACAATCGCTCAAGAAAGGCATGCGATGCGGTTTACGATACCCGAGAAAGGAACAGAGTTGCACGTACTGTTCTGGTCTATCTGATCGAGAAGTAAAACAACTACAAGCTAAATACCCGTCATATCATAAAGGAAATGCGAATCTTGGTCGGCTATTTTTGTATATTTCCGTTATACTGGCTTTGCTGATTTTTACAGCAGCAAGTAGATAGTCGCATGACCTTTCAGTTTCTAATGTTTTAGTTCTTAAAGCCCGCTATTTTTGTTCGCTGTCTTCGTATAGAATCCCCCTCCATAAAATTTCCTACAACATTAAGATTTAACTAGTGGTACAGAACAAATGACTGATAAAACGATCGTAACTCACAACGGCAATTTCCACGCGGATGATGTTTTCAGTGTTGCGGCACTTAAGAGCCTATTCCCTTCTTTTAAACTCATTCGCACTCGTGATGTAGATGTTATCGCCGAGGCTGACATTGTGCTTGATGTGGGTGGTGAGTATGACGCTGATACAGACCGTTTTGACCATCATCAACGTGGTGGTGCGGGTGAGCGAGAAAATGGTATTCCCTATTCCTCATTTGGTTTAATTTGGCAGAAATACGGCGTAGAAATATGCCAAGGTAATGAAGACGTTGCAAAGGCTGTTGATAGAGGTCTGGTATCAAAGATTGATGCTATTGACTGTGGCCATGTCGAAGGCATTTATGATGGGATTAGCCTCAGCCAAACAATTGGAATGTATAACCCTACCTGGCAAGAAGATAATCATGTTGATGCGTGTTTTGATGAGGCGGTTGATTTTGCGTTACGCCTTTTAACGCGATTCATAGCCTCTGCTAACGGCGGCATCAGTGCAAAAGCAATTGTCGCTGAAGCGATTGAAAAAGCAGAAGATCCAAGAGTCATTGTTTTAGAAAAATATACTCCATGGAAAAGAACGGTTCATACCTTATCTGAAGAGGCTTTATATGTTGTTTACCCATCTCAGACTGGGCAATGGAGAATTCAAACAGTCCCTGTTGAGCTAGGCTCATTTGAGGATAGAAAACCGTTACCTACGCCATGGGCTGGCTTATCCGATAAAGCCCTTCAAGAAGTAACGAATATTGATGATGCGATGTTTTGTCATAACGGTTTATTTATTGCAGGCGCAGAATCTTTTGAAGGCACGATGAAAATGGCCTCTATCGCACTTCGGTCAAGGGGTCAGATTACTTGAAAGCACTTGAACTTCTTCAAGGACTCTGACCCCTTGAACAGAACAGTTTTTTTCAGCTATTAATTAGTCGCCTGACCAATAACAAGGCTCACTACAAAATAAAGTGTCATGATAAAAAGGAACACGGCAATCAACCCTGCAATAATTGCCTGCTTGGGTTTTATTTTCTTTATATCTTCATCATAGCCTTTACCACGACGCACTCCGAGCATCGCCCACAGCACACTTTTTGCGGTGTATAATAAAGATGCTTTTTCTTGTTTTTGATCAGTCACGTTATTTATGCCCTGCTTAATGTCTTAGTGCATCATATTACATACATATAATTCATACGGCTATTCTTGATATAAAAAGATGTGTGACTGGTATGGTTTTAATTCAACGTACAGGCCATTTTCTTTTACCTCATTCACATAACGAGAATACTGCATGTCTGCTAACTGATCGATAAATACTATTTCTTTATTGCTTGATTGAACTAAGAGAAACAGTCTGCATTGGCAAGTCTGTTGCGAGAAGTTTATCACAATCAATTTTGATTTCTCTTTATCTCGCCACTGCCATGCAAGTATATTTTGGAAAGAATTATTTCCCTCCCAAGAAGCTGTTGGTGTTAATAATGACCACTTCCCTGTTTGCATTATTGAATCATTTACGATATTTAATAATTTATCATAAAAGTCTTTAATTTCTGTATCGGTTTCTTCATGGTATTCACGGCCTAATTGCACAGGCAACCGTACCGCTTTACCCTCAAATTGCCCATCGTAATAAAAACGCAGCCCCGGTAAAGATGAAATAAGTACTGCTGCAGCCAGCGATGGGTTTCTTCCAAAACTTGCGATTGCGCGTGGCTCATCATGATTTTCTAAAAAGCGCACCGAGCGCATTTGAAAATCCATATTAGCATGCAGGTGCCCTTGTACCGCGGGCACATCTCCATCTTCAAGCCGATCGGTTAATCGCTTGTCGTAAGTGTAATCAAAACCTTGTTGCTGCAAGTCCCATTCTTTATCCCAATAGGCTTCAGCCATAAAAATAAAATCAGCATGTCCTTTTTTAACATCACTGATCGCATCAACCCAGAATTCGGTTGCTGGCATATCCATTTTAATTTGTGACTGCCATGTCTGCTTGAAAATATTATTCATAACCAGCATAGCCATATCACAACGCACACCATCACATTGTGAAGCAATTGAATGCAACACATCGGACATGTATTTCCGTGCGGCTGTTGCTGCATAGTTGACTTGCACCGTGTCCCACCATGGAGCAAAGAAGGGATCTCGACCATGTGCAAATTCTTTCCTGGTTTTCTCATCAGTAAAGAATAAACCCGCATTATATTCATCAGTTCGTTCGCCCTGTTTTCCTGATTGAACAAACACATCGGGGTTCGTTACCAACAAGCGACTAGCACGGCTAAAATGATTCGGCACAAAATCTAGCATCAGGCGCAGGTTAAATTTTGCCAGCTGTTTGCGTAATGCCGCTAAGCCTTTGGCACCGCCCAAGTCCTCTGCAACAATATATTCATCAACCGCATAGGGAGAGCCGATCACATCTTGTTCAGTCCAATCGGGCAAGGCTTGATCGTAGCCTTTTTTTAAATCATCTGATAAATCATTTTCATGTAAAGCGGCGGCATTGATCTTCCACACCCCCATTAACCAAATTATATGCATTCCCTTTGCTTGCAAATCAGCCCAGTAGGCATCAGGTATATCCGCCAACGTCGCATGGTGTTTTCCCGCATCAAACTGACGCAACCACACACGCGTATTGATTTCATAAAGAGAGGGGTTATTTGGAAGCTGTTTCATGGTATTCGCCTTCACTGGCAATGACTGAATATCTATTTCACCATTATGCATAAAATTACTGAGTATTAAAGCATTTTACTTGACAGTACACTGGCAAGTCGCCATCGTAGCGACAATAATAAGAACTAAATAAATGGAGAATACTTAATGGACAGCCACACACTCAAGGGAACCGCTCTCACTGCAATTATTAGTGCCGATGGTGCTGAGCTGCATTCACTAAAAATGGCGAATGGGGCTGAGTTGATTTGGCAAGCTGACCCTGCTTTTTGGGGGCGACATGCTCCCCATCTATTCCCTATTGTTGGGCGTTTACCTGAAGACACGTTGACACATAACGGCAAAACATATCATATGACACAACATGGCTTTGCCCGTGACATGCCGTTTGAAATTGAACAGGCGAGTGACACTGAATGTGTGTTTTTATTACGTGACAATGAAGAAAGCATAAAAAAATACCCGTTTCATTTTGAGTTTCGCGTTCAATTTGTTTTACTAGATAATTCGCTTGCCATTAGTTATCACATAAAAAACACAGGCGACGAAGTATTACCTTGCTCTGTTGGCGCGCACCCTGCTTTTGTATGGCCGCTGCCTGAAAACACATCACGTGATAATCACAGAATTGAATTTATTGAAACAGAAACCTGCGACATTAATCGCCTCGATGCAGGCTTAGTGAAAAAAGATACTTTTCCATGGCCTTGGTCGACAGAAGACAATGGTTTCACACTAGATGATAGTTTGTTTGAACCAGATGCGATGATCTTCACCGAACACTATAGCCGTGAAGTCACGTACTTTGCTGAACAAGGCCCAAGTATTAGTGTGAAGTTTGATGATTTTCCGCACCTTGGTATCTGGAGTGTGCCGGGCGCTGGTTTTGTTTGTATTGAACCATGGCAAGGCCACTCAAGTGCTATCGGCGTAGCTGGTGAATTTTCTGAAAAAGTGGGCTTGGTTAAGATTAAACCCAATGAAGAACGCAGCTGGGCGATGAATATTATTATTGATTAATCATTAATACTTATGCCTTAGATACCAAAAGGGATCCCCTGTCTCCTTCACGATCTCGCCACGCTCGTTCTAAGGCGTCGATATCTCATCCCTAATGTCGTCTGTTCCTGGTTTTGCAAAACGGTGTCAGTGGTTATATGGCGACGCATTTTCCCTGGCGACACTGGAAGTGGCATAGGGTACTCAAAATAAAGTCTGTAAGGATTTTTGAGCTATGAACCAATTTCAATAAAAATATAAATTACTTGAAGTAAATAACTAGGTAGCTAGTCATTACTGGCAGCGTCAATCAAGATTTTTCTTATTATCTTTATCCGAAGCATCTTGTTCGGTTTTCTTTGGACTATCATCATCCATAATTATTCGATGTGCAGGGCCTTCCATATCATCGAACTGACCAGAGCGCACAGCCCAAAAAAAGATAGCGACCATTGCGGCAACCAGCAACATCGCAAGCGGTACAAGTAGATAAAGTATTTCCATTTTATTTCTGAGACTTCCTTAATAAGCGTAGCGCATTAGCAACCACGATCAACGAACTAGCCGACATACCAATCGCCGCCATCCACGGTGCAACATAACCCAATGCCGCTGCAGGTAAGGCAAGCATATTATAAGTGGCCGCCCATGTTAAATTTTGGCGAATAATTAACAACATGCGTTGTGCCGTCGCTCGGCCTTCACTGATCGCGGTTAGTTCACTTGACAGTAACAGCATATCTGCACTGGCTGCGGCTAGTTGTGTACCACTCGCCATTGCAATCGAGACCTGTGCTGCGGCTAGTACAGGGGCATCGTTAATACCATCACCCACCATCGCCACAATCGCACCTTCAGCCTGCAACCCTTTAACTGTGCTTAGCTTATCTTCTGGTAGGCATTCCGCATGCCAGTCATCAATACCCACTTGCTTAGCTGTTTGCGAAACAGCCTGTTCATGATCGCCACTGAGTAAGACGACCTTTTTTCCTGATGATTTTAATTCGCTGATTAAGTTGCTTGCATCATCACGAATGCGATCGCCTAATGAAAACAATGCATGACACTGTTCATTGTCAGCTAAAACAACAACCGTATGCCCACTCTCACGTAATGCCTTTAATTGCTGCACGGGAATAGCCAAACCTGTTTCTTCATTGATATACATAGGCGTACCAATGTAAAAGGTTTTTCCGTTTACTTCACCGCGCAAACCACCACCAGGGGTATTGACAACATGGCTTGCAGCAACAACCGATTCTTCAACCGCATGATATAAGGTTTTTGCCACGGGATGCTCTGAGTTTGCTTCTAATGCTGCTGCCCAGTCTATGCATTCTTTTTTAGTAGCAGAAGACACTACGTCAACATGAATTAGTTCAAGCTTACCTTCTGTTAAGGTACCAGTTTTATCAAAAATAAAATGCGTTGCCTTTGCCAAGGTTTCTAAGGCGTGACCACGTGTTGTCAATAAACCCTGTGAAGTTAGGCGGCTTGTTGCTGCGGTTACCGCGGTTGGTGTTGCCAGCGATAATGCACAGGGGCATGTAACAACCAACACCGCAATCGTAATTGGTAGCCATGTTGTTATGCCTGCCTCCCACCAATAGGTTGCAACCGTTCCAGCTAATACCAACACAGCCAATACAAACCAAGCCGCAGTTCTATCTGCTAATTGTGTAATATGTGGTTTTTCTGTTTGCGCCCTTTCAAGTAGATTCAACACACCTGAGAGCACAGTGTCTTTCCCTGTCTGTTCAATTTTTACGCGTAAAGGACTTTCAACATTAATAGAACCACCTATCACCTTGCCATTCACTTCAACAGGTATTGGCATACTTTCGCCAGTAAGCAATGATTCGTCAATACTTGAACGACCTTCAAGCACAATGCCATCAGCAGGAAAGGTTTCACCTGGCTTTACACTAACAATATCGCCGACCTTTAATTCAGCCACAGTGATAAGTGATTCACTTTCATTGTTTATTCGGGTTGCTACTGCAGGAACGCCATGCACTAAGGCATCCGCATTTTCAGATGATTTTTTACGTGCAACTAATTCAAAGTAACGTCCGGTTAATAGGAAAAATACAAACATGACGACCGAGTCGTAATAAACTTCACCATGTCCGTTAAAGGTACTTAAAATACTGCCGGCAAAAGCCACACTGATACCAATTGATACCGGCACATCCATGCCTGCTTGGCCGTGTTTAATATCGCGAATCGCAGTACGAAAAAAAGGTTGCGCCGAGTACAACATTACAGGCAAGGTCAGACCAAGACTTATCCAATAAAAAAATTTTTCGTATTGCGCTTCCATGCCAAAGAAGTCACCAAGATAAAGCGCAACCGCGATCATCATCACTTGCATACCCAACACACCGGCTAAACCCAGGCGACGTAATTGTTGCTTGCGTTCATCTTCAAGTAATTGTTGTTGCCGACTTGGATCGTAAGGATGAGCAAGATAACCAATGCGAGTAATGGCTTCTAAAATATCACTCAACTTAATTTGTTCGTTATTCCATTCAATGCGAGCGCGATGTGTTGAGTAATTTACCGCGACACTATGCACACCTTTTAATGCGGCAATATGTCGCTCATTGAGCCAGATACATGCGGCACAGGTAATACCTTCAAGGATCAAATCTGCTTCACGTAAATCACCTTGTTCACTTTCATGGTGGCGAACAAAGCTGTCCTGCACAGCATCAAGATCGTAAGCCAATGTTTGTTGGAGGAAGTCAGGCACAAGATCACGCCCTTGCTGCGCAGGTTCAGTGCGATATTGGTAGTACTCTTCCATACCACCATCCACAATTGCCTTCGCAACGGCCTCACAACCGGGGCAACACATCGCTCGCTCAGCACCCTGAATGGATACCTTATAATGTGTACCTTGTGGGATTGGTAGGCCACAATGAAAGCAACCAGATTCATTTAACAACATGACCTGCCTTATTTCCCTTGCTATTAGTAGGTTTACTCACAAACGGTGTTCACCCGTCATTATTTCAACTTTGTGCTCTTATCATGCCGTATGCGCCTATAACTCGCCACTGGCTTGATCCAGATCAACGCTCTAACTAAGCAATATCCGTATCTTCCTGCTATCCGATTTGTATGCAGATGATACAGTATATTATAATGTTCTAATATTATATCGGATGTACTGCAGAAACTATGTGGTTTCTAGGTTCTGCACTTAAATTTCTGTACTGTTAGGAATTCATTTCCAAAACAATACTAGGTGGTTTCAACGACTTACTGAGGACTAAAAATGTTTCTGTCACACGTATGGGGGCTGTTTGCCCATCCTGCCCAAGAATGGGAAGATATTCGTAAAGAACGTTGTTCAATTGGCAAATGCTACTGTACGCACGTTTTATTTTTAGCCGCCATTCCAGCCATTTCTGGCTTTATTGGTACAACTCAAATTGGTTGGTCAATTGGCACCAGTGAAGTCGTTAAACTCACTACTGACAGTGCTTTGGTTATCGCCATTCTCACTTATATTACTACGCTCATAGCCATCTTTTCTATCGGCTGGATGGTTCACTGGATGGGCAAAACCTATGGTACAGAACAACCATTACCACAGGGAATCGCATTGGCTGCCTATTCAGCTACGCCATTACTATTATTTGGCATGATGTCTCTCTACCCAATTCTATGGTTAAACATGATCTTGGGGATGCCTGCACTGGCCTACAGTATTTATCTTCTTTACACCGGACTACCCACCATGATGCAAGTGAACAAGGAACAAGGTTTCTTATTTGCGAGCGCAATCATGTCGGTCGGTTTGGTGGTACTCGTTGCTGTATTAACAACCATTGTGTTGTTGTGGGGCTTTGGTATTGGACCGGTATTTACAAGTAGTTTCGGTATTCTCACACCATTCAGCTTAGTTTAACAATTTAACTTTCATTTATTAAAACAGGTAGGCATATGACTACTACGCAAGAAACGTACAACTATAAGGTTGTACGACAGTTCGCTATCATGACTGTCATTTGGGGCATCGTCGGCATGTTCGTCGGTGTTTATATCGCAGCACAAATGGCTTGGCCATTTCTGAACTTTGATATTCCATATATCACATTTGGACGATTACGTGCTTTACACACCAATGCGGTTATCTTCGCCTTTGGTGGCTCTGCATTATTCGCAACATCTTATTATGTTGTGCAGCGCACCTGTCACACACGCATCTTTAGTGACAAATTAGCTGCGTTCACCTTTTGGGGTTGGCAAGCTGTTATTCTTTCAGCAGCAATCACTTTACCGCTTGGTATCACAACATCAAAAGAATATGCAGAACTAGAATGGCCAATTGATATTTTAATTGCGGTTGTTTGGGTTAGTTATGCTGTTGTCTTTATCGGCACTGTCATGAAGCGCACAGTAAAACACATCTACGTTGCTAACTGGTTCTTTGCGGCATTCATCATTACTGTTGCCATACTGCACATCTTTAATAGTGCTGAGCTACCTGTTTCAATGTTTAAATCCTACTCTGCCTATGCAGGTGTTCAGGATGCAATGATTCAGTGGTGGTACGGTCATAACGCAGTAGGCTTCTTCCTCACTGCGGGCTTCCTTGGCATCATGTACTACTTCGTACCTAAGCAAGCGGGTCGTCCTGTTTACTCATACCGCTTATCCGTTGTGCATTTTTGGGCGCTTATCTTTACGTATATTTGGGCTGGTCCTCACCACCTTCACTACACAGCGTTACCAGATTGGACTCAATCGCTAGGTATGGCTTTCTCGCTTGTACTACTCGCGCCAAGTTGGGGCGGTATGATCAACGGTATCATGACGCTTTCGGGCGCTTGGGAAAAACTACGTACTGATCCTATTTTACGCTTCTTAATTGTTTCAATTTCTTTCTACGGTATGTCTACGTTTGAAGGACCCATGATGGCGATTAAGACAGTGAACGCACTATCACATTACACTGACTGGACTATTGGTCACGTACACTCGGGTGCTTTAGGTTGGGTTGCCATGGTATCGATTGGTGCTATGTATTACTTAATTCCACGTATGTACGGTCGTGAAATTTATAGTTTAAAATTAGTTGAATGGCACTTCTGGCTTGCAACACTTGGTATCTCCTTATACATCGTTGCGATGTGGGTATCCGGTGTAACACAAGGCTTAATGTGGCGCGCAGTAAATGCTGACGGCACACTAACCTATAGCTTTATCCAAAGTGTACAAGCATCTTACCCATTCTATATTGTGCGATTCCTCGGTGGTTTGTTGTTCTTGTCTGGCATGGTCATCATGCTTTACAACACACTTAAAACCATCTCAGGTGTTAAACCTATTGAAGCACCTGTTACCGCACCCGTTGCGGCGCACTAAGGAGATAAATCATGGCTAACACCGGACATGAAAAAGTAGAAAAGAATATTGGCTTACTGGTTATCTTTACTGTCATTGTGATCAGTTTTGGTGGCTTAGTACAAATCGTGCCATTGTTTTTTATGCAACATACAACCACGGCTGTTGAGGGACTAAAACCTTATACGCCTTTACAGCTAACTGGTCGTGATATTTATATTCGTGAATCTTGTAATGCTTGTCATTCACAAATGATTCGCCCATTCCGTGCTGAAACAGAACGTTATGGTCACTACTCTGTTGCAGGCGAATTCGTTTATGACCGCCCATTCCTATGGGGTTCAAAACGTACTGGACCTGATTTGCATCGCGTTGGTGGACGTTACAGTGATGAGTGGCACCGTGTACATCTAATTAACCCGCGCGATGTCGTACCTGAATCGATCATGCCGGGTTACCCTTGGTTAGAAGAAAATCCTGCTGATGCTGAAACCATTAGTAAGAAAATGGAAGTGCTACGCACACTTGGTCACCCTTACACCGATGAAGAGATTGCTAATGCACCAAAGGCAGTTGAAGGAAAAACAGAGATGGATGCTCTGATTGCCTACCTCCAAGTCCTTGGCACAGCAATCAAGACAAGGAGATAAACATGGAATACATGAATGGTATTCAAATGCTCTGGACAATTGTTGCTTTCGCTTTATTTGTCGGCATTATTATTTGGGCATGGAGTAGTAAACGCGACAGCGAATTTCATGAAGCTGAAAACCTTATCTTCGAAGAGGATAGCGTTGAGACCCATGCAAGTAAGCAAACCAATTTAGGTAATAAACACCATGTTTGATTTTACAAATAATTTTTGGCCTTGGTTTATCAGTATCATTTCAGTCGGTGGCATGATCGCCATGTGGTTGTTGGTGCGTTGGATGGACAAAAAACCATCTGATGGTTCACAGTTAGATGGAAAACCAATCACTGCACATGTTTGGGATGAAGATTTATTAGAACTAAATAATCCGCTACCAAGTTGGTGGAAAAACATGTTCTATATCACTATTGTATTCGCACTAGCCTACTTTGCTTTGTACCCTGGGCTTGGTAAATGGGAAGGACTACTTGGCTGGACACAAAAAGGCCAGTATGAAAGCGAATTAACCAAAGCCGATGAAACATTTGCACCAATCTATGCAGGCTATTTAGAAAAAGATATTGCGACGCTTGCAACAGATGCCGACGCATTAAAGACAGGTCGTCGTCTATTTAATAACTACTGTGCACTTTGTCACGGTTCAGATGCAGCCGGTTCATACGGTTTCCCGAACCTAGCTGATGCAGACTGGTTATATGGTGGCTCGGCTGAAAACATTAAGGCCAGTATTAGTCATGGACGTAATGGTGCGATGCCTGCTTGGGGACAAATCCTCGGTAATGAGGGTGTCTTTAATGTATCAGAATACATCCTGAGTCTTGGTGGTCGTGATACCAACCCAACAGCTGCGGCTGCCGGTAAGCAGAAATATGCACAGCTTTGTGTGTCTTGTCATGCCGCTGATGCCACAGGTAATCAAGTGATTGGTGCACCAAACCTAGTGGATAAAGTATGGCTTTATGGCGCATCACAACGCTCAGTCATGGCCTCTATTTCTGAAGGACGTGGCGGTAAAATGCCTGCTCACAAGGATTTTCTTGATAAAGGCAAGATTCACGTGCTGACAGCTTATGTTTATAGCTTGTCAGCTGGCGGTAAGGAGTAAACCTATAGTAAGATTGAGGGTATTCTAAAAGGGCACGGAGAATTGCAGTGGCAGACGACACATTACCAACTTGTCAAAAAACCGTTTCAGTTCTCTGGCCAGCCTTCCTCACTGCTGGCCTCGCTACCATCTTGTTCTTTACTGCCTTCGACCCAGTTGTGCTGTTGCAGGAAACACGTTTTGCTGACACCAGCCGACTTGGGGCTTACTCCATTGGATTCTTTTTATTCTGGTTACTGACAACAACATCTTGCGCAATGACCTGCTTCTTCCGCAAGCCATGTAATCCTAAATAAAATTGTAGTCTGTACTGCCGATACTCACTTCAGCGATTGTTCACGAACAGCGCTGGTTTATTACACGCTACGTAAAGAAACTGTGACGTATGGCAAAAACTGAACAATCTGACTCACTTTATTCGAGTGATGCAAAGATCTATCCACGTGCAGTACATGGCTTATTCGCCATGTGGCGTAGTATTGGTGTCTTTATATTACTTGGCATTTATTACATCGTGCCTTGGTTAGAGTGGGCTGATCGACAAGCCGTCCTGTTTGATCTACCTAGTCGTAAGTTTCATATCTTTGGCCTCACATTCTGGCCGCAAGATTTCTTCTATTTCGCAGTCATATTGATTATTGCTGCCTTCGCCTTGTTTTTCTTTACCGCGATTGCTGGTCGTCTATGGTGTGGTTACGCCTGCCCACAAACAGTGTGGACAGAATTATTTATGTGGATTGCACGTAAAGTTGAAGGCGATCGACCAAAACAAATCAAACTGGATAAAATGCCATGGAATGCATATAAAATTAGAGTTAAAACCACAAAGCATCTTTTATGGATACTGCTTGCTGCTTATACCGGTTTTACATTTGTTGGTTATTTCACACCTATTGATGAACTCGCTTCACGCATTCTTGAATTATCACTCGGCCCTTGGGAATGGTTCTGGATCATCTTTTACAGTTTTGCCACATGGGGCAATGCCGGCTTTATGCGTGAGCAAGTTTGTATTTACATGTGTCCTTATGCACGTTTCCAAAGCGCCATGTTTGATAACGACACACTGATCATCTCATATGATGAACAACGTGGCGAACCACGTGGCTCACGCAAGCGTAACGAAGATCCCACTAGCAAAAACCTTGGTTCGTGTATTGATTGCACCTTATGCGTACAAGTCTGTCCAACGGGAATCGATATCCGTAACGGCTTACAATACCAATGCATTGCATGTTCAGCCTGTATTGATGTATGTGATGGCGTAATGGATAAAATGGGTTATGAACGTGGCTTAATTAAATACACCACTGAAAATGCACGCCAGGGTAATGTTGTAAGTCTATTTCGCCCACGTATTATTGTTTACGCACTAGCGCTTATTCTCATGACCGTCAGTTTAGCCTATGCCATTATTACTCGTATCCCGCTTGAAGTTGATATTATTCGTGATCGTGCACGGCTATTTAATGAAACGGATACAGGCCTGATTGAAAACACCTATTCACTTCAGATAATTAATAAAGACGAGGCTACACATACCTATAAGATTACTGCATCAGGTATCGATAACATTAAAATGATTATCAAGTCACCCATTATCACGGTGCCTGCTGGTGAGGTAATGGATGTGCCATTACGACTACAAGTTGATGCCTACGATATTAAAAATCGTAGTACAGAAGTCATGTTATCGGTTCGCTCTACTGATAATGAAGATATACACGCTGATGAAGCAGCACGTTTCCTTGGCCCAATTGGACGACGTTAATGAATAACACCGATAAAAAAACCGCATGGTATCGACAGCCTTTAGTATGGATGTTAATTGCGATCCCAATGAGTGCCGTATTAGGTGGTATTTCTATGATATACCTAGCAGTTACCACTGATGATGGTTTAGTGAAAGATGATTATTACCGCTACGGCAAACAAATCAATCTTGTCCTAGAGCGTGACATAGAAGCAAAACGACTTGGCCTAGAAGCAAAATTGATTTTTAATGCAGAGACAAACACCGTATTAGTTACTTTTGCTAAAACTAAAAATAAATTACCCGATTCCATATCGCTTGTTATGCAACATGCGACTCGCACAGGATATGACAAAGATACTAGCTTAGTACGCACTGCAAAAGGTGATTACTATGGCGCTATTACTAATCTTATTCCCGGGAAATGGTATACACAGTTATCGACGCCAACATGGCGACTCAGTACCGAGTTAAAAAGCCCTGGTCAAACTACCGTGAGTTTCTTGCCAAAATAACAAAATGACAGCAGAAATCACTCTAATAGCAGCCTTTATTACAGGGCTACTTGGTTCAACACATTGTGTCGGCATGTGCGGTGGTATTGTCGGCTCATTGAGTATGGGAATAGAAAAACCCAAACATGCCCTGCCCTTCTTGCTATCTTATAATCTAGGTCGCCTTGGTAGTTATATCTTAGCGGGTTTCTTAATCGCAACATTAGGCGAAATAGGCGGCGCAGCAGTTAACCAAAATACACAAGAAATAGGAAAATGGCTGAGTGGACTATTTATGGTTGCGCTTGGTTTTTATATAGCGGGCTGGTCTCAACTACTTAGTTCACTTGAGAAAGTGGGTAGTTATTTTTGGCGATATATTCAGCCACTCGGCAACAAGTTACTACCTGTTCGCAACTATCCTCATGCATTTATGCTTGGCGCATTATGGGGGTGGCTACCTTGTGGCATGGTCTATTCTATGCTCGCATTTTCGTTAAGTAGCCAAGATGGCCTTCAAGGTGGTTTGATAATGCTGGCATTTGGTTTAGGTACATTACCAACGTTAGTGTTGCTCGGTTCGGCATCCACTGCATTGCGAAAATTTTCTCAACAAGCTTTTGTAAGACAGTTATCAGGTGCGCTGATTATTTTATTTGGGCTTTATAATTTGTTTGCACCAGGTGCGCATGCACACCATCAACAACATAATGCTTCATCTAGCCACGAACATCATCAACACTAAGCATCCTCTTTGCTATGCGCATCTGATTTAGATTTCAGCTTATTATAATCATCTGACAATTTATCCATTTTCGTATTCTCTTGTCCTGCATACATAAGAGAATATTCTTTAACAATATCTTCCATTGTCTCCATTGCTTCAGCAAGTTCTGCTGCCAATTTATTCTTATCTTCCTTAAGAGAGACTATTTCATTTTCTAATTCACTCTCATTGCTATTATTGGCAAGTGCTGCATTCTGAATGTGTTCATCTACTGCTTGCTGAACACTTTTTTCAATAACACTCACCCAATTATCATTTGTTGCTGATAACTCATCACGAATATCCGCTAAACATTGTCTCTCAAAACCAAGATACATATTTAAAACATTCTTATACAATTTTCTTTCTGAACTACTAATTTTATCCAAGAATTCTTCCATATCATCATCTACTAGCGGTAAACAAGACTTTATAGATTCCTTTACTGCCTCACGTCTTTCTTCCCTGCTGTTTTTATGTTCATCAATAAAGCTAGCAACATAACGCTTATCGTTCCTACGGCGACGGATATAAAAAACCACCAATCCCACGAAGGTGACTATTAGGATAACCCCTAATTCTGCACCTAGTAGTAACAACGTGCTCATTGTTTCATTCATTTTTATCACCTTTATCGACTACATCCTTATCGTCTTCTACTAGCTCTTCTAAGTCTGCTACTGGCTCTTCTACTGGTTCTTCTACTGGTTCTTCTACCGGTTCTTCTACTGGTTCTTCTACTGGTTCTTCTACTGGTTCTTCTACTGGTTCTTCTACTGGTTCTTCTACTGGTTCTTCTACTGGTTCTTCTACTGGTTCTTCTACTGGTTCTTCTACTGGTTCTTCTACTGGTTCTT